>C687J35174_10009266_pt1 | contig 12370 bp, 14 predicted proteins | sample RifCSPhighO2_01_FD_35174 | JGI IMG/M metagenome (IMG submission 35174) | reverse complement strand
CGGCTGCCTTCTTCCCGGTGCGGTCCCAGACCCAACGCGAGATGCGCTCAGGCCGGTAGTCGTCGCCCAGCCAGTCGAAGGCCTTGTACAGCACGTATCCCGCAGCGACGCTCGCGAGCATCGCCACCGCGCTCTCGGCACCCTGGCCTACGATGGAGACCGCCTGCTCGAGGGTGCGGTCCGCTCCGAGCGCGAGAGGCTGCACATCCGCCCGCTGGGCGTATTCCGCGATGGGAAGAACCCCCTCCAGCACAGGAGGAAGATAGCGCATGGTCTCCAACAAGGCGACGAAGCCCATGACGTTCAGCCCGTGGTCCACGATGCCCGCTGCGGGCCCGTCCATGGTGAACGCATGGTACACGCCCTTGAGGTAATCGAGCGGCGAGTCGCATTCGCTCCGTTTCGGCCATGCCGAGAAGCCAGTGCGGTGACGCTCTTCCGGTGCGTCGCCCTGGTCGGTGGTCATGAGCGGGTGTCACCGTGCACGGAAAGGGCACTTTGAGGGGGAGTGAGAATGGCTGATTAGAATGCCATCCCTCTCCGTGTCGTGTGACTTGTGAGGGTAGTGGTCCTCTCTTTATAAAACTTTCTGTTCATTAGCCACTTTCAAGTAAAAATTATTCAGTATTTCAAGGAGGATGGCGGCTCCCGCCCGTACGGTCGCCCGGCCCGGGTCCAGCAGGGGATTGACCTCGACAAGGTCTGCGGCCTTGGGCATCTGGAGCTTCGCGATGCGCCGCAGCAGGTACAGGAGCTCTCGCGTCGAGAGCCCTCCTGGCTCCGGATAGCCGGTGCCGGGCGCGAACGCGGGGTCGAGGACGTCGATGTCCACGCTGAGGTACAGCGCGGGCCAGTCTCTCGCCGCGCTCATCAGCGCATCGGTCACGTGCCGCAGGCCCTCGTCCTGGATTTCCTGCATGGGGAAATGTCTGATGCGCATCTTCCTCATGCGTTCGGATTCCAGGGGATGCGCGCTGCGCAGTCCCGCGAGGACGACGCGCTCGGGAGCGAGCGTCCCCTCGGAGAGCAGGGTGAGCAGGTAATCCTCGTGCGTCGGGGGGGTGAGGGAATGCATCATGTCCGGATGCGCGTCGAGCACCATGAGTCCCGCGCCGGGATGGCGGCGCGCGAAGGCGCGGAAGAGCGGATAGGTGCTCGCGTGGTCCCCCCCGATGGCGAGCGCGGGCGAATTCGCGAGGATGGCAGAGAACCTGCGCTCCACCTGCGCCGAGGCTTCTTCGACGTCGGAGAGGTCCAGCGTCAGGCTTTCCTGCTCCCATTCTGCATCCGAGGTCCTGCCCTGGAGCTCCCTGAGCTCCGCGAGCAGTGCTGCCGGCGCCTCGGCCGTACCTTTCGTCTTGCCCAGCCCGTTCTCCAACGGGACCCCGAGGATGCGCATGCTGTCCGGGCTGCGCAAAGGTTTAAAAAAGCTTCCCGCAGCGGAGCAGCATGGAGTGCAAGCAGGTCATTCTCATCCGCGCGGACCTCAAGCTGCCCAAAGGCAAGCTCGGGGCGCAGGCCGCCCACGCGAGCTGCGAAGCCGTGTTCCGCTCCCTTCCCGACAAGAAGTCGCTCGTGAAGCGCTGGCGGGAGCAGGGGCAGAAGAAAGTCGTGCTGCGCGTCGAGAGCCAGGAAGAGCTCTTCCGCTTCGAGCAGCTCGCCAAGACTGCGGGCATCGTCGCCGCGCTCATCACCGACGCGGGACGCACGGTCATCGCTCCCGGCACCGTGACCGCCCTGGGCATCGGTCCTGACGAGGAAGAGCGCATTGACCGCCTGACGGGCAGTCTCAAGATGCTGTAGCCGCGACCCGCACGTTCCGGCCGCACTGCCGCACGATATCCGGGTAACGAAAGCCTCTTGGCCAACGCCAGCAACGCTGGCGTGTGCTCAGAAACGCTTCGCGTTTCTGACATTTCGGACCCAAGACAGCGGTCTTGAGTTGTCTCGCCGGGATGCCGGATATTCTCCGGAATGCGGCCGAGGCGTTCCTTGACCGTAGAAAGCTTTATATCGCGGGCAGCTCCGGGACGTCTCATGCAAACAGTCTTCCTCGCGAGCATCGCGGCGTTCCTCATTGTCCTCTATGTCATCTTCCGCTTCGTCAAGAACGTCGTGAGCACCCTCATCTGGGGCGCCGTGGCGCTGGGAGTGGTGCTGCTCGCAGCAGGATTCCTGGTGTACCTGGACATCCGCGACCTCCGCGAGAACTTCTCGAACTCCAGCAAGCTGGTGCTCCTCGCAGGGGAGCAGGACCTCGTCCTGGGGCTGGAGATATCCGCGTTCGAGCTGGACGCAACGCGGCTGCTCTCCGGCAGCGAGCTCTCCTCGCTGAAGGAGGCGTACGGGAAGCGCGAATTCAAGACGATGCTGGGAAACAGCTCCATGCTCTTCATCCTCAAGGATGCCTCGCTCGACGAACAGGCATCGCTCGGGGAAGTCTTCACCCTCGTCAATGAGCGCTTCAGCAGCGGGAAGGTCACATCCCTCCTGCGCGAATACCGGAAGGGCAACCTCATCATCTATCCCGAGACGCCGGTCTTCAAGCTGCTGCGGCTCTTCCCAGGCGGAGTGAGCGCAACCGCTTCACGCGCTCCTCCATCGGAGGATGCGTCGAGAACAGCCTGAAGAGCGCGTTCCCGCGGAAGGGGTTCGCGATGAAGAGCGATGCGGTCGCCTGGTTGCCTTGCATCGGCCTGAGTGCGATGCCGCGCTCCAGTTTCTCCAGCCCGCTGGCGAGCCCTTGCGAGGTATGCAACATCCGCGCCCCGGTCTCGTCCGCGAGGAATTCCCTGCTCCTGGAGATGGCGAGCTGGATGACGGTGGCGATGAGCGGGGTGAGAATGGCGAGCGCGAGCACTTCAATGATATTGTTGTCCCGGTCCCTGCCGAATCCTCCGAAGAGCGCAGCCCAGCGCGCCATGAGCGCGAGATAGGAGATGACTCCCGCGATGGTCGCGGCGATGGTCGCGATGAGGGTATCGCGGTTCCGGATGTGGGCGACCTCGTGCGCGATGACCCCTTTCAGCTCCTCGTCGTCCAGCAGCGTGAGGATGCCCGCTGTCGCAGCGACGGCCGCGTGCTGGGGGTCCCTTCCGGTCGCGAACGCATTGGGAGACGCGCTCGGGACGACGCACACCTTGGGCATGGGCACGCCGGCCTTGCGCGCAACCTCCCGCACGATGCCGTACAGTCTCGGGTTCTCGTCCTCCTTGATCTCCTTCGCGTGGTGCATCCACAGCACGATGCGGTCAGAGAACCACCAGGAGCCGAGATTCATGAGGAGCGCGAAGAGCAGCGCGACGAGCAGCCCGCCCTGGCCTGCCAGGGCGCCCCCTGCGAAGAGCATGAGCCCGGTGAGCGCGCCGAGGAGCAGCGCGGTCTTCAGATGATTGCCGTTCATGGCCGGGGGAAGGTCCGGGTTGTATAAAAGCCCTTGCCTCTGAAAATCTTCTGTCTCTCTGCCGGAACAGACTCGTGGTTCTCGCCACTCGTAGTTCCGGCCGGTCAGGAAACCGAAGGTTTCCAACTACCGGCCGGAATCCCGTACGAGTCCCGTGTTGTTCGGCATGCTGGAGATTCTGTGCAGCGCGGCGGACGAGTGCCTGCGCCGAGCCGGCAGCTATTTAAAGCGCCAGGACGGGAAAGGGCGCATGGACCTTGCCTCCCGGTGGAAGGACGTGCCAGCCCAGCGCAAGTTCCAGCTGTTCAGCGCGCTCTCGCTGTTCCTGGTGTTCCTCCTGCTCTTCCCCATCCTCCAGACGGTCATCAAGGAGTACTATGTCCAGCTCAACCCGTCGATTCTCGCGGAGCAGGTGCAGCTCATCTCCAAGGGGTACCTAAGTCCCGAGGATTTCGAGGACGCGCGACCCGAGCGCCTCCTCGCCCTGGAGCGCGCCCTCGCCGAGCAGGGCATGGGCCAGCTCCGCGTGTGGGATGCGCGCGGCGAGGTGCTCCACGCGGAGAACCACTCCATGATAGGGCTCCGCTTCCCCGAGAACGAGCGCTTCCAGCAGGCCATGCTCGGCCTCACCGTCATCGAGGTGGATCCCGAGGGAAAAGCCGGCGGGAACTACCAGCAGCCGATGGAAATCTATGTCCCGATGCTCTTCCCGGATATCAAAGGGCCCGCGGGGGTCATCGAGATACACCAGGACGTGGACACCCTCACGGGCATCCTGCACACCACNCGCGTGAAGCTGGTGTTCTTCTTCCTGGTGTCGCTCGTCATCCTGTACTTCATCCTNAACGCGGTGTATGCTGAGTCGCAGCGGAGCATGGAGACGGCGCTGCGGGAGCTGCGGCTCACGAGCGCGAAGAAGAATGACTTCATCTCCATCGCTGCCCATGAGCTGAAGACCCCCATCACGGTCATCCGCGGCTACGCCCAGCTGCTGCAGCTCAAGGGCCGCGGCGTCCCGCCGAAGGTGCGCGAGGTGCTGGACACCATCGAGAAGGAGACCGAGCGGCTGGAGAGCCAGATCAACGAGATGCTCGACATCTCCCGCATCGACCTCCAGACCCTGAACTTCGTCTACGAGGAGACCAATGTCCGGGCGTTCCTCGAGGAGCGCGCGGGAGACATCGAGCAGCTCGCCCGGAAGAAATCCATGACGTTCGAGCTTCAGCTCGGCCCCGGACTCGGCTCCGCAATCATCGACAAGGACCGGGTGTGGCAGGTGATTCTCAACCTCGCGGTGAACGCCATCAAGTTCAGCCCGGAGGGCAAGCGCGTCTGGGTGAAGGCATCGCGGGACAGGGACACCCTGCAGTTCAGCGTGAGGGACGAGGGCCCGGGCATCCCCCGGCAGTTCCATACGAAAATCTTCGAGCGGCTGTACCAGGTGGACCCCGCATCGACGCGCAGGCAGGGCGGCCTGGGACTCGGCCTGGCGATATGCAGGGGGTTCATCGAGGCCATGGGCGGGCGCCTCTGGCTGCAGAGCGAGGCTGGAAAGGGGGCAGAATTCAGTTTCACCGTGCCTGCTAGGAGAGCGCCTTCCTGACGCGCTTCAGTAGGTCCTCGACGCGGAACGGCTTCTCGATGTAGTCGGTGATGCCCAGCTCCTTCATCTGGGCCTCGACCTCCTTGGTCTTGCGCATCACCGTGAGGAACATGACCTTGATGTCGGCCCACTCGGGGACCTGGCGAATCCTCTGGCACGTCTCCAGTCCGGATTTCCCGGGCATCATCATGTCGAGCACCATGAGGTCTGGCTTGATGTCGCGGAGCTTGCTCAGGGCATCCTCGCCCGAGGTCGCGGCATCGACCGAATAGCCCTCTTCCTCGAGAATCTTCCTGACCAGTTGGAGGACGCTCACCTCGTCGTCCACCAGGAAAATGACCTTGGTAGCCTTCTTGCCCTTCGCGGCCATGCAGACGCCCTGAGCCTCCACATTTATCTAATTTGTGGTGAGCGGCGGACAGTGAGGCCCCGGCCGGAATCCCGGGGGTTCCCGACTGTCTCGCCGGCATGGCGGGCATACTCCAGAGTGCGGCCGCCTCTCGCCTTTCCCGCAGCAGGCGCCACAAAGCTTAAAAGAACGGCGCCGCGCCTTTGCCTGATGCGGGCCCGTAGCTCAGTTGGTTAGAGCGCTGGCCTTATATGGCCGCCATTGGTGCTAAGCAAGCCAGTGGTCACGGGTTCGACTCCCGTCGGGCCCAGTTACCTGAGCAGCGTCAGCGCGACGTAGTACATGAGAAATCCGAAGAGGAGCGCCTCCAGGACCATGAACGCAGGTTCAACTCCGGTCGTGAAGTTCATCACCGCATGGCCGGTGATGTAATTGTCCATGCCCCCGCTGAATCCCCCGGTGAGCAGCGGGATGGCGATGAGGTCCGCGGCGAGGGCAATCGTGGCGACCGTGATGAGTTTNTTGATGAGACCCATGTTACAACTTGCGAATAATAACAGTCCGCTTATAACCTTTTCGGTCCGAAACCTCACATGAAGACGCCGTGCTCGAGGTTGTGGATGACTGCCTCCACATCGGCGCCTTTGCCGTCCTCGCACATGCGGTACGGCGTGCGGTAGCCCAGCGCCTGGACTTCGGTTGCCATGAACCAGATGAGGGCGTCGTTCTTCTTGCCCTCGAAGAGCTCCAGCACCTTGTCCGCGAGCTCGTCCCCTGCGACATGGTACATGCGCTTGGTGAGCGTTTCCATGAGCCTGTCGGCGTCGTCCATGGGGGGAGGAGAGCGAGCCGACCTTAAGAATATTTCCCATGTCCCATGTACACTCGGCTGCTGCGCGGCTCTGCACCCGGCAGGACGAAAGGAGACTGCTCCATCTGGCTGGGAGGGCCGCCCCCATACTGGAACAAATATAACTCCTTTAAAAAGATAAAAATAGGCATTTATATAAAGTGAGTTCTCTCTCCGCACGTCATGCGTACCCTCGTCGAAGGACCCATCCCCTGGGCAGAACTCGCGGGAAGGGCTGAGGCCCTGTTCCAGGACGTTTCGCAATTCCTCGCCTCCCCTGAGGGAATCTCCATAGGAGCGGGGCTCGGCGCGGCCGGTCTCACCGCGCTGGTGACGAATTACCTCCAGCAGCGGGAGGCGAACGTCTTTCCCGTCCTCTTCGCGTCCAAGCGAGGGCTGGAGACAGAGAATGACGCGACCGACTTCTATGCGGCAGTGAACGACCTCACCATGGCGGTCACCGAGGGATGGAACAGGGCCAGAAAAGAGAGGGACTACCGCTCGTTCATCGACACCACCAAAACGGCCTCCGCGCACAGCGTCTCCAGGCTTGTGGGTGATGTCCGGCGGCATGGCTCCGCGCTGCTGGCCAGACTTGAGGAGTACGGTCAGCTCGCGGAAGCTTCCGGGGCGGCGGCGGCAGCTTTTGATGCCTCATGGGACTATGACTACGATGATGTCCACCGGACCGAGGTCTATACTGATTTTGAGACTGACTCCAAGGGGAATTCGCATCCGGTCGTGCGCACGCGCCAGGTCTATGACCACACCGAGCACGAATGGACCTTCGACAGCGAGAAGGCGGAGATGGCGCGCGGACTCCTCGAGCAGCTGCTCCAGCGCTTCAGCGCAGAGCTGTATGACCCTGGCCTCGCAGCGCTTCATGTGGAGGCGAATTTCTCCGACAGGGAGGCCATCCAGCTGACCATCGACGAGAAGCCAGGAGAGATATCCGATGACACCGTGGCACGGTACGCGAACCAGTGGCTTCAGCAGGCAAGGCTCCGTCCGCTTCCCGGGGACATCAAGGGCACCCTCACCGAGCTCGTGGAGCGGTCGCCGGCCGCTTTCGAGGTCATCAGCCATTCCGAGCAGCGGTACACCGAGACGACATACTCGCCGGGTCCGACGAGCGGGCCGGCAGGATATCAGGAGTCCTGCGCCCTCTCGCAGCACTGCGGCGGGATGGCGGGGCTCATCGGGGACACGCTTTCCTCCATCGAGAAGAGCCGGGAGCTCGCCGAGCAGCTCTGGAAGCAGCAGAATGCCCCGGAGAAGCCTGGCAGGGTCGCGAGAGCCTGCCTCGACCTCGCCGTCGAGTCCTACCTCGCCGCGTTTCCCGACTCCGAGATACACCTGGACCAGCGGGTCTCGCACGGCCTCACTGCCGGGGTTGCGCTCGGGGTGGGTCTCGCCGCAGGGCTGCTCGCCTACCTCGCTCTCCAGCAGTGACCGCAGGAATGCCGGCTAGTCCACGCACCCGTCAGCGTCCCAGTCGTCGCAGTTCGGCTCGACCGACACGCTGACGGATTCCTCGTCCTCGAAGCTCCCCGATGGCTGCGCGGGCAGCTCGAAATCCTCCGGTCGCACGCCGAGGCTGTAGCTCGTGGCGCGCATCTCCATGAGGAAGGAGCCCGCAGCGGTGCTCACCAGGAGCGGGACTCCCTCCGGGCTGAAGCAGTACTCTACCTCGGCGATTCCGGTTGTGAGGGCGTAGCAGGCCGCCTCGGTCCCCGCGAGGTCCCGCGCTCCGGCAGGAGGCAGTTGGTACTGCTGCGAGGCCTGCCGCACCGCGGAGCCGACGTCCTGCATGTCCGCGCTGGCGGATGAGCAGGCCCACCTGCTGCCGGAGGAGAGGCACGCATAGCCCTTGCCGTCAAGGACATACTGGCGGACCCGCTCGCCGCGCATCTCGCCGTCCTGGCGCATGTTGCCCGCGGAGTCGACGTACTGGGTGACTTCCAGCATCACGGGCTCCTCGTCGCTTTGCATGGTCATCTCGTACGTCACGCGATAGCTCAGTTTCTCCAGCTGCGCGACGCGCTGCTCGACGGGCGCGTCAGCCGGGAGCCGCTCCACGCGCACGGTCTCGCCCTCAGAGTTCGTCACGCCTTGCGAGCAGGCGATGAGCGTGAGGAGAAGCATCCCGAGAAGGATTCTTGCCATGACGGACACGGCGGCGCCGCTTTTATTAACCTATCTCGTGCCAGGACGAGGGGACCTAAGGACAGACCGGCCGCGTTGGTGAGAATACCCGGCATGCCGGCGAGACAAACTGGATACTGCGCGGCAGTGCGGCCGACACGTGTCAATCATCCATGGCGTCCGCTAGGCGCTCATCGTCACGCCCGTCTTCGGGCAGAGCTTCTCCACCACGCATCGCGAGCACACCGGCTTCTTGGCGTTGCATACCTGCCGTCCGTGGTCAATCAGCACGTAGGTGAAGGGGAACCACTTCTCCCTCGGCAGAAGCTGCATGAGGTCCTGCTCTATCTTCTCCGGCTGCTTCTCCCTGGAGAAGCCCAGGCGTTGCGACAGCCGCATGACATGGGTGTCCACTGCGATGCCCTCCACGACCCCGTAGGAGTTGCCGAGCACGATGTTCGCGGTCTTCCGCGCGACGCCCGGAAGCTGCAGCGCCTCGGGCATCGTCCGCGGGACCTTGCCGCCGGATTTCTCGAGGATGAGCCTCGCCGCGCCCTGGATGCTCTTCGCCTTGTTCCGGTAGAATCCCGTGGAGCGGATGTCCTGCTCCAGCTCCGCGAGCGGAGCAGACGCGTAGTCCTTCGCTGAGCGGTACTTCCCGAAGAGCTGCTGCGTGACGAGGTTCACGCGCCCGTCGGTGCACTGCGCGGAGAGGATGGTCGCCACGAGGCACTCCAGCGCGTTGGAGAACCGCAGGGCGCACTTCGCTCCCGGATACGCTTTCTCCAGCGCTGCAACTACCTTCTGCTGTCGTGCGTCCATGAGAACTCACGCGAGCTGGTTGCCCTTCTCGTCGTAGATCTTGATGACGGCGACGGGGCAGGCCTCGGCCCCTTCCTTGACCGCGTCCCAGTCCGCCTCGTCCATCTCGTAGATCTTGATCCAGTTGTCCCCTTCCTTCTTCCCGCCGACGAGGTCCGCCTTGCCGTCGTCGTTCATGATCCAGTTCTTGGGGTCAGCGGCCGCGCACGCCGCGGCGCCGATGCAGCCTTCGCGGTCATACCAAATCTTGATTTTGCGTCCCATTGTTCCTCCCTCCTCGATGGAAAAGCGCATCCGCACAAAGGCCGGACGCTATAAATACTTTTCGGGGCCCTGTAGGAAATCCTTCAGACCTCGGCCGGAATCCAGTCCGAGTTCCGGGCTGTCTGGCAGGAAGGACGGGTATTCTCCGCAATGCAGCCGAGTCTATCTGGCTCCTTCTGAAGGGCCCGGAAACACCCCGAGGATGGTCACGCTGCCCCGGGTGTGCTGCTCCAGCAGCTCCTTGATGCGCTGCACTGCCTTGTGCAGCTCCTCATGGCTGACCGCAGAGGTGCCGTACACCGCGACAATGGCGTTCTCCGTGTCCGCGGTGACCGCAGACAGCTCGCTGTCCGTGCTGGCGAATCCCAGGGTGAGTATCTTCTCCGCATCGGACACCACCAGCTCGGTGCCCTGGCAGGCGATGCGGCCGTCGCCGCGCTGATGGAAGACTTCCCCTTTCCGGGCGGCGCGTACCTCGATGGGCAGCCGCACCCGTTCCGCGTCCCAGAGGCTGATGGGCAGGCCTGTCTCGACGGACACGAGATTCACCGCGTCCACCGCGCTGTTCACCCGCCAGAGATTCTCGTCGCCGAGCACCCTGCGGAGCAGCGCCTCCGACGAGACGCGTACCTTGGTGGGGTCCATGTCGAACTGCCAGAAGAGCTTCCTGAAGCTGGCGAGCAGCGCGTGCTCCCGGAGGCTCTGCGGGGTGTGGCGCGCGCGCACCGAGGAGAACACCTTTTTCTCCAGGCGCTCGAAGGCGAAACTCGTGGGCGAGACTCTGGGGTCCTCCAGCATGAGCAGGGCGAGTCTGCAGCCGCTCAGTCTCCTGTCCTCGCTGAAGCGGACCTCCATGGGGATGATGGGGAAGCGATGTTTTTAAATATCGCGGTTCGAGAGTGGAAAGGATGAAGGTTCTCACCAGGCGCGATGTCGTTTTGCCCAAGCGGGCGCCGGACTCACACAAGGGGCAGAACGGGAAGGTGCTGGTCATCGGCGGCTCCCAGGAGTATGCCGGAGCGCCCTTCCTCGTCGCCATGGCGGCCCTGCGCTCCGGCGCGGACCTCGTTCGGGTGGCGGCTCCCGAGAAGGTGGCCTGGGCCATCAACGCCATGTCCCCGGACCTCATCACCCTGAAGCTCGAGGGGAATACCCTTGGTCCGGCGCATGCCGCGCTTCTTGCGGAAGAAGTCCGCTGGGCCGACGTCGTGGTGATGGGCAACGGCCTCGGGGACAGCACGGAAACCCTTACTTTTGTGCGGGAGATGCTCTCACTCCCCCATGAAGCCGTCTGGGTGCTGGACGCCGATGCCCTGAAGGCCATCACCCCGGAAACACCCCTCAGCAGGGCGATTCTCACCCCTCATCATGGGGAGCTCAGGACACTCTGCGCCCATGCGGGCATCGAACTTTCACTTTCGGGCAAGATGGAGAAGGATGCCCCCTCTCTCCAGAGCGCCCTGCGGCCCCTGCTGGCCAGGGACAATGTCCTCCTGCTCAAGGGAAAGGTGGACCTCATCCTCTCCTCCCGCGAGGGCCGCCTGAACCGCACAGGAAATGCCCGGATGACCGTCGGCGGCACCGGCGATGTCCTTGCGGGGCTCTGCGCAGGCCTCGCGGCGCAGCACATCCCTCACTTTTCGGCCGCGTGCGCTGCCGCCTTCTTCAACGGCTGGCTGGGAGACCAGCTCTTCAAGTCCATGGGCAACGGTTTCCTGGCCTCCGACCTCGCGGACAGCATCCCTGCCATCTTCCGGTAGCTGCGCAGGGCAAACCCTCATTTCCGGCCGCTCTGGGAGCCATTCTCCGAACTGCCAGGGAGCGATCATTTCCGTTCCCCGTCTGCTCCCCGACCCACCTATCCCTCACTTTTCGGTCGGAACAGCACCTCTTCTGCCGCCTTCCCTCCAAAAGCGCCAGCTCCTCCGCAGTGATTCCGCCTCAAACAGATACATTCTAAAATGTCGTTTTAAAAGGATATAATCAGTAGAAACTAAACTAAACATACTTTTCTAAATAGATTAAATATTATCATTTTTAATCAAATATTATAGTTTATCGAGAAACAATAATCGGTGGTGGGGCATTGCGGGAAATTGCAGGATTCCAGCCGAAAAGGATGCGGAGCCCTCAGTCCGGGCTCTCGGCGTCGTCGGGGTGGCTCTCGCAGCCGATGAGGGCGTTCACCCGTTCGAAGAGCTCCTCGTCGACGAGCGCCTGGTGCACCCCTTGGTAGAGCTTCCCCCGGTACTGAATCTTCCCGACATACGTCGGATTCCGTACGATGGTGTAGAGCGTCGATACGGGCACGCTCGCCTTCTCCGCTATCTCCCGGTAGTGCACCCCCGCTGCCCACATCGCGAAGATGTCGCGCACTCTCTCCGCCTCTTCCTCGTGCACCGCGAGGGCGCCGTTGCGGTACCGATAGCCGAGCGGCGCCCGGTTGAGGTACTCGCCGTCCTGGAGCTTCTTGTCGAAGGCCATCTTGACACGCTCCTTGACCATCCCCCGCTCGAGCTGGGCGAACACCCCGATGATCTGGAAGAAGGCCTCGCCCATCGCGCTCGTGGTGTCAATCGGCTCCGTGACCGAGGTGAAGTTGACACCGTGGGACTTGAGCTCTTCCAGCACGGTGATGAGGTCCTTGAGGTTCCTGGAGAAGCGGTCGACCTTGTAGACCAGGAGGGTGGCAAACTCCCTTTTGCGTACGTCCTCCAGGAGCTGGCGGAAGGCAGGTCTTTTCGTGCTCCCTGCGGAGAACCCCGCATCCTCGTAGACCCGGAAGACCGGCCAGCCCTTGGCTTCGCAGTACTTCACGCAGCGGTCCTTCTGGGCCTCGATAGAGATGCCCTCGCGCGCCTGCTCCTCGGTGGAGACGCGGATGTAGATGGCGCATCTATCCCCCATTGCGGCCCTCTTCTGCAACGGTGTAGT
>C687J35174_10009265_pt1 | contig 12370 bp, 14 predicted proteins | sample RifCSPhighO2_01_FD_35174 | JGI IMG/M metagenome (IMG submission 35174) | reverse complement strand
GAACATATTTTTTGTGAAAACTGCCCAAGATTGGCAAATCCGGCAAGAGTTGGAGTGCGGTTTCTGGATGTGATGTCCATATTTACCTAAATCAACCAAAAATCGCCTTAAAAAAGGGCGATTTTTTATTTGAGCGGGTAAGGAGAGTCGAACTCCTATCTACTGGTTGGAAACCAGTAGTAATGGCCGTTATACTATACCCGCAATTATGTTATATTTAATTTATTTACTTGATTTAAACTAGATTCTATCCATCCCATTATTCGTCTATGAAGCATTCTCCCAAATTCTTTTTCGCCACAACTTCTGATACATACATGCATTGTTCCATAAGGCAAGGTTTTTCTTTTTACCGTTGATTTATTATCCCTCCTATCAATGTAGATTTTGGCGAACTGTTTTTCATGAATTCCGGTTACCCTTGACCAATAATTAAGGGTTTCTTCGATATTGTTATCTGGATAACAATGAATAGCTAGACTGAAATTCTCATCTTTTAGTTTGCAAATTTCCCTAAACCATACCATAGCAACTTTTATCATTTCTGGGTTAGAATTAGAAAACCTAATCTGCTCAAACGCTTTAGTTCCTTCTCCTAAATAAAGCCCGATCCCTAAAAGCCACAAATCTCTTTTTGTTAATGTTCCCAGTTCCTCACGAGCCAATTCTCTCATTTCATTTATTTCTGAAATCTTCTGATTGTGCTTAAATGAAGCTGACTTTAATTTTGCCAACCCGATTCTTTTTATAAGTTCTGCATTGGGAGAAAAGGGGATTCCACTGAGCCAATTGCTCAACGTACTTTTATTTACCTCTATTTTACTGCTAATCATGTTATAAGAATAACCCTTTTTCCTGTAATATATAGCCTTTTCTTTAATGCTTAAATTTTTCATGGTTGTATTAAACCTACAACTATATTATATCAAACAATGCATAGGGGTTCAATCCACAACCCTTCCTACAACTCTTTGGCCGTTAGATATTCTACCGGGGAAAAGTCGTCGGTCAGCAAGGGAAACAGCGAAAGGTCAAATTGACCGATATTAATCTCTTTTTGAGATAAACCGGCGATGATGGGGTTTGAATTGCCCCGTACCCTTGACGAGGCAACATCTATCTTCTCCGTGCCATTATAACCAATAAAAATGATATTTTGCAAGTCCGTGCCGTGGGGCGAGCGGACGGCAAAAAAGTAACTGTTATCAAACACCCTTTTAAATGTTTTTATTTCGGACAACAATAAAGAAGGTGGGGTTTTCGATAAACTTCCAATGACATTAGCCACAAATACGCCGTTGGCGCTTAATTTACTTTTGGCAAGAGAAAAAAATTCCCGGGTAGTCAAATGGCTGGGCGTTGAATACACCGAAGAAAAAGCGTCGGAAAATATGAGATCGTATTTTTTTGGGGAATCATGTAACAACCTTCTGCCATCCTCGACCACATTATGAATCCTTGTATCATCGGGTACGCTAAAGTATTGCCGGGCCAAATCAAACAGCGACGGTTCTATTTCAGCCACATCAATTTGTACATTTGGCGCATCTTCCAACAATGCTTTCGGCACAGAATATGCCCCGCCCCCTATCATGAGCGCATTTTGTATATTAGGATTAAAAATTTTATACGCTGCGTAATATTTAGTGTATTCAAACACCAGATCATCTGATGTTAAAAACCCTGCCGCGGAGGGATTGCGATCTTGCATCAAAAACCTGGCGCCTTGGCCGCTATATAATCCGTCGTATATGACAATTCGTTGGTAGAGGCCGTCTTGGCTATACACCGCATTTTGTATTGTAGGCCCACTCAACGAAATAGTGCGGTGCAAGTAAAAAAAGAAGCTGGTAAGCAAAAGAACCAAGAGTATTTTATACCAGATAGATATCTTAAATAAAAAAATGAGGCCCAGGCACATCAGTAAAAAACCCACCCCTATCATGATGGTATTAATTCCCAGGCGCGGAATCAGAAAAAACCCGGCCGACAAGCTGCCGGCAATACTCCCCAGGGTTGACCAAAAAAATATCACTCCCGATGCGCTCCCCACGCCAATGCTTTCTTGGCGCATGGTTTGGAGTTTTATGGCAAAGGGAGACAACATACCCAATAAAAAACTTTGGAAAAAGAATAGAAGGAGCGAAGAAACCATAGGCCCTTCTACCATGGAAAGCGAGTAACCAAAGGTTGGTAAGAAAAGAGCGCCCACAAGGTGTAAAAAAATAATACTGGCGCCACTGACAACAATAATACCGTAAAATAGTGTTTCGCGGGGATATGTGTCAGACAGTTTGCCGCCCACATAGTACCCCAAACTCAACGCCGCTAATACCACGCTAATGACGCTGGAAACCGCAAAAATGGTGTTGCCAAAATAGGGAGCCAAAATACGGATGGCCAATATTTCGACAATCAACACACAGGCCCCGGTAATAAATACCACAAAAGGGAGGGTGGATTTTTTAAAAAAAAGAGAAAAAAAATACATTTTTTTGTCGGGGTGCCGAGATTCGAACTCGGACTAAATCGTCCCAAACGATTCGTGCTACCGTTGCACTACACCCCGTATTTTTGAAATCCTAAATCCTAGATACTAAATCGCTTTAATACTATCTAAAAAAACGTAACTTGTCAAAGGGTAAAATTCGTGATAGGATTCCAGTTGATTGTCCCCGTAGCTCAACTGGATAGAGCGACTCTCTTCTAAGGAGTAGGTTGTGTGTTCGACTCACACCGGGGACACCACCTCAGATTTATTCCACAGATTGATTGATTGCCCTTCCCTGACTGGCATAATATAATAATCCTATGCCAATAGTTAAATGTAAAAAATGCCAAAAGGAATTTTATGCAAAACCCCATTGGTTAAAAAGGGGGTGGGGGAAATACTGTTCTCGCAATTGCCAATACAAAGGTCAATTAACAGGAGAATTTGTAAAATGCTACATTTGCAAAAAGAAGACTTGGAAAACCCCGCGCCAATTAAAAAACTCCAAAAGTGGTAAATATTTTTGCAATAAATCATGCCAGACCTTATGGCGCAATAGCATCGTTTATGTCGGCCAAAACCACCCTAATTGGAAAAACGGCGATAGTGTGTACAGGAAAACTTTAAAAAGAAGCCAAAGAAAAGAAGTTTGTTCTTTATGTAAGACAGTGGATAAGCGAATACTAGCAGTTCATCATTTGGATAAAAATAGAAAAAATTCCAAATTAGAAAATCTTATATGGCTTTGCCATAATTGTCACTTTTTAGTTCATCACGACCCAGAAACAACAAAAAAACTTATGGAGGCCATAGTGTAGCAGCAACACAACACTCTGTGGCAGTGTTATCGGGAGTGCAACTCTCCTTGGCCTCCCCAAAAGCACAGTTACAAAGACACCTATCTTTTAAAAGATGGGTGTTTTTGTTATAATAAGATACAATATAGATATATTAATATACACGACCTATGAATGAATTTAATGCACTCTACGAATTTATCAATTTAGCCCAGAAAAATAGGAAATATCCCGCCAATACCGCCCATGGGAGGAGGGCGGCTTTAAAGTTATTTGAAACAGTATTGCATCCCGATGAACTAGAAGACCTGCGCTTAATAGAAGAAAAAATGAAGGAGATTTATCTGGATTTAATCAGTAAACACAGAGACACTTTTAGCATTGCATCGTTAAATACCTACAAAGGAAGATTCTTAAAAGTTATATCTGACTACAAAAAATACGGTAATCCTCAATCTTTTGCCCATTGGGAAACAAAAATCCGCAGGTACAAGAATAAAAACACAGAAAAAGATAGTAAAAAAGATATATATTTATCTGACGTATCTTTGCCAATTCACAGCCCTGTGAATAAGATTAAGATATCTTTTGATAGCGAAAGAAATTGCGTCATAGAATTACCACCTAAGCTCACCAAAGAAGATGCCTCTATCATAATAAAGATTATCGAATCATTGGCCGATTAGATAATCTGTGGAAAACTTTCTTTAATTTAAATTGACAAATGAGGAAAATATGATAAATTACTTATAGTTCGTTGACATCAGGATATCACCCGTTTCAATGGAGGAAAATATGGAAAACTTCCATGACATTCAAGACACATGGAAAAAATTGAAAGAGCAGGAGCAACGCATCGCCTCCCAGCAAGGTAATCTGCACCACGAACTTTCCAAGATTGACGGTAATCAGCATGCCATTGAAAAAAGGCGACTGAAAAAAAGCTGCAAAGAACTGCGGAATCAAATTGATCACCACGAAGAGTGCATCCGCCGAAGGATTGTCTTTATCAATCGATGGGATCGTTTCTTTGGGGAAATGTGGAGAGCTTTCATATTTTCCTTTGTGTACATTCTGGAATGGATCAAAGGAAGCGCAGAAAATGTTGTGAACGAACAATGTGATGACTTGATTGTAGCCCAGCAAGTAGCCGCCTACAAAAGAAAGAATGCAAAAGAAAGAAAAGAAATAGAAAACCTGACAGCCGTGCTTCATGCTGCCGTAGAAAAAATCGCTGAAATTGATAAAACCCAAGATCGAGCGCGAGAATCTTTAGAAAAAACGCTACTAGAGGTTCGCCAAGCAATGGCAATACACCGAGAAGCTATGCTGCAATGGGCAACCGAATATGAAGAAAATCTTCGTTGGGTGCTCGAACACAATCCTTCTTGGCGCCAGGCGCTTGAAAATCATTGGCGACAATTCAGAGGCGGCAATTTACCCGGGTTCCTCTTAAAAGGTATTCCCGAGCCACAAAGCTCAAAAATGGCGCCCAAAAAACCTGTGAGAAGGAACGTGAAACCTGAAAACAGCCGCGTAAAAGATGATGTAAAGCTACAGCAACAACCATGGACGTTTCTTGTAGCGGTTAACACACAGGAAAACTATTTCCTATTAACCCAAGACCGCGCTCAGTTCACCGGGAAATTAAGCGCGATGTTCCAAAAAAATAACTACCATGGACTCGGGGCTAACACGGTGTATAAAAAAATCATTGCCATCAGCAATATGGGCGTTCAGCGGCGCCAACACATAAAAGAGGTTTCCCACAACCCCGAATTTGCAGGTTGGAAAATTGTAAGAATCGGCCGGCATCGTATTTTATTTTCCATTGATGAAACGAATCGCCAAATACGTCTGGTCATCCGCCCTCGGAAAAAGGCATACGATTGAACCAATCCACAACACCAATTTATTTTGGTGTTTTTTTATACAAACGCCGCGGGCTGCAGCCCGCGGCGTTTTGGTTCTATTCACTACTCACTATCAACTACAAACTAGCGCGCGTACTCCACCACCCGGTTTTCCCGAATCACCGTCACCTTAATCTCTCCTGGATACTTTAATTCTTCTTCAATATTGGCGGCAATTTGACGGGCCATTTTTTGCACAGCTAAATCATCTACTTTGTCGGCCTTCACAAACACGCGAATCTCCCTGCCGGCCTGAATGGCATACGCCCGGTCTATTCCTTCAAATTTATTAGCAATGTCTTCAAGGGCTTTTAATCGTTGTAAATAATTTTCGATGCTATCTTTGCGGGCCCCCGGACGGCTAGCCGAAATAGAATCCGCCACAATCACAATGGCGCCTTCAACCGAATCCACCGGATAGTCGCCATGATGGGCTCGCATGGCATGAATAATTTCTTCTTTTTCGCCAAACTTTTCTAAAATTTTAATACCAATTTCAATGTGACTTCCCTCCATTTGCTGATCCAGGGCCTTTCCAATATCGTGAAATAACCCTGCACGTTTGGCAATCGGAGCATTAGCTCCAATTTCTTCAGCAATGGTCTCGGCAATTAATGCCACCTCCATGGAATGCTGCAAGACATTTTGGCCATACGAAGTCCTATAATAGAGCCGTCCTAAAATTTGCACCAATTTATCTTGTACGCCCAAGATATTCATGTCATATAGGGTTTTTTCCCCTGCATCTTTTATCACCTTTGAAATCTCCTGCTTTGCCTCTTCTACCTTTTCCTCAATTTTTGCCGGCTGAATTCTACCATCCTGGATTAATTTATTAAGCGCCATGGTGGCAATTTGACGGCGCACCGGATTAAAGCAGGAAATGACCACGGAATCGGGCGTATCATCAATTAATACTTCGACTCCCGTTATTTTTTCAAAGGTTTTAATATTCCGGCCTTCCTTGCCGATAATTCTTCCTTTAATATCTTCGCTGGCCAAGTGAATGGTGGTGGTAGAAAGTTCCAAGGTGTGATTGATCGCGCATTTTTGAATGGCCAGCGTTACAATTTCCCGGGCCTTTACAGCCAAGGCATCCTGTCCCGACTGCTCTAATTTTTTTATTCTTTCCAAAATGTCTTTTTCTGAGTCCTTTTCTACCAGCACCAGCAATTCTTTTTTAGCATCTTCGCGGGATAAGCTGGCCACTTTTTCTAATTTCGTTTCGGCTTCCTGGCGCAACGCTTCTAAATTTTCTTTTACCGTTTTTAATTTTTCAACTTTTTCTTCAAGCTCGACTTCTTTTTTATCAAAACCGGCTATTTTTGTTTCCAGCAGTTTTTCCCGGTCCAATAATACTTGCTGGGCTTTCAAAAATTCTCGTCGCCGCTGGTCAATTTCTTTTTGGGCGGCCTCGATAATTTGAGCGGCCTTGGTTTCAGAGGTCTTTAGCAATTCCGTGGTTTCTTCTTTGGTTTGCTGGACTTTTTTGACAAGTTTAGCCTCCAAAGAACCGGCCCGTTTTTTGGCCAGTGATTGACGCACATAGTAGCCAGTAATACATCCGATTATCAGCGCCACCGTGGCACCGATAAATGTGATAATTATTTGATCCATGGTCGTGAATTTGAAATTTGAAATTTACAATTTGAAATCAATACTAAATGTTTCAATGTTTTAATTTGAAAACACGACGTATTTAAACATTTTAAATTTCAAATATTTCAAATTGACTTCAAATTTCAAATTGTAAATTTCAAATTTTAATATTTTGTAAACAAACAAAACTCAACTAACATGGTGAGTTTGACATACTTTCACGAATCTTAGAAAGATTTTATTTACTAGCTCCTATAACTTCATCAATAAGCCCGTACTTCTGGGCTTCAACAGCGGTCATATAAAAATCGCGGTCGGTATCTCTTTCAATCGTTTCCTTTGGCTGACCGGTGTGGCTGGCCAAAATCTCATTTATCTTGCCTTTGATTTTTAATATTTGCTTAGCCGCAATTTCAATTTCCGTAGCTTGNCCTTGGGCTCCGCTAGAAACTTGGTGGAGCATTATTTCGGCATTTGGCAGAGCAAATCGCTTGCCCTTACTGCCGCACGCCAACAAAACCGCACCCATGGAAGCCGCCAAACCTATGCAAATGGTTGACACCGGACACTTGATAAACTGCATGGTGTCGTAAATTGCCAAGCCAGCCGTAACCGAACCGCCGGGGCTGTTGATGTAAAGCTTAATGTCTTTTTTCGGGTCCTTTGATACCAAATACAGCATTTGTGCAATAACCACATTTGCATTCATATCGGTAACGGAACCCGCCAAAAAAACGATCCGCTCTTCTAAAAGCCGTGAAAATATGTCATATACGCGCTCACCGCGTTGTGATTTTTCTACAATAGTTGGTACTATTGGCATCTTTGTAAATTATTCTAATTATTCTAATTTCTAATTGACCTAAATAAATCCCAAAAAACTAAGCCCCGAAACGTCTTAGAAATTAGACATTTTCGCATTGGGATTTGATTAGAATAATTAGGTTAATTAGTATAATTAGAAATTCGAAAGATTTTCCAAAAATTTGAAAATCTTTTCGTTAAATATCGCACCTTTACTATACTCCTTTAACTGATTGATGTCAATTTTCGCCAATTGTTCTTGGGTGTAATTTTTTATGAGTTTTGGCAGATCTTGGGCTATTTCCTCTTGGGTTACTTCAATATGTTCGGCTTTGCCAATTTGGCGCAATACCAAGAAGTTTTTAATCCTTTTTTCCGCTTCCAGACGATACGATTTTTTAATTTCTTCCTCGGTTTTTTTTACCTGGGCCAAATATTCTTCAAAGGGAATTTTAAATTGGCTTTGCACCTGTTGTTTCAATTCTTCAAATAGCCGCGCCTCTTCAAAATCCACCATTTTTTGCGGAATATCAAATGTAATTTGGCTAGAAATCTTTTCCAACATTTCACCCCGAACACGCTGTTTTTCTGTTTCTTTTTTCTCCAACGCTATGCCTTCTTTTAAGTTTTCCTTTAAAGCAACCAAGGTATCGAATGCCCCCAACGCCTTGGCGAATTCATCATTTAATTCGGCTAATTCCATCTTTTGCACCGATAGCATTTTTACCTTAAAGTTTCCTTCCTTTCCACCTAAATTATTTGGGGTATTTTCGGGGAATTTAGCCATGAAGTCCTTTTGATCACCGGCTTTCATACCCAAAATGTTATTTTCAAAATCCGGTAAAAATCCGGCTTCACCTAAAATAAAGCGATCTTTAATAACTTTACCGCCATTAATGTGTTCGTTTTGGTATTCAATTTCCACAAAATCCTTATCTTCAGCACCGCGCAGAACTTCTGAAAACTTCGCGCGGCTTTTTTGCAAATAATCCAAGGTGTCTTGCAGTTCTTTTTGGTCAACCGAAATTTCTTTACTCTTCACCTTGCCGGCAATTCCTTTGTAATCGGGTAACTTAATATCCGGCAGCACCGTCACCTTCACGGTAAACAAAAATTCACTGCCTTTTGCTATCTTTTTAATTTGCACTTCCGGATCGCCAATGGGTTCTAGTTTTTGCTCTTCAATAAATGCGGGGTAAACAGCTTTTACGGCAATATCTCCGGCTTCCATGAGCACATTTTCTTTGCCAATTCTTTCTTCCACCATATTAGCTGGCACGTGTCCCTTGCGAAATCCATCCATTTTTACATGGTCCTTTAAATGCAGCAATGCCTTCTCAAAATGCTTAGCAAACTCTTCGGCCGTTAATTCAAATTCAATCCCAATTTCCGAATTCTTAAGTTTTTTTAGTTCAGTTTTCATATAAAAGTAAAACTCAGATAAATCTGAGGCATGAATAATTATTGCTAACTATTTCTTTAAAGAAACGATACTTGCGGGAAAATTAATTGTCAGAATATAGCCAAATTTTTTCAATAATCCAACTCCAATAATAGGCATTCCATCACTAATGAGAACTTCCATCGTTTTTTGAGTGCCTTCCATGGAAACCAAAGCTAGTCCCGCAGCCATATCCACCATTTTTTCGTCAGCTAAAGTTACCGGTTCAGTATGGGTAACCTGAACGCCTAGTTCGTTAGCTTCTTTTTGAGATATCTTCAACTCTCCTGTAAAGCCGGTATCTATTAACGCGGTAACATCTTGAGTTTTTGACTTCCAACCTATGGTCAAGGATACTAGGGGCCTATTATTGTAAACTGCTCCATGAATCATACATTATCTCTCTTTAATCTAGAAAAAATTTCGTTCACAGAAAAGCCAATTTTTACCACATAAAAAACTTTGCGGGGATATTTCTTTTTTGCGGTTTCCACGGCCTCGACACTTGAGTCCGCCAAAAAAACATCTTTGCTATCAACCTCTATGGCCAAAAACTTACCATTATATTGTGGTTGATATTTAGATTTTATCTTTTTGTATATCCTCTTCCCCTTATCGGCGATTTTCCCTATATCAACAGTTTTTACTAAATTTTCTTCCATAATTATTTTCTAAATTAATTGAGTTTTCGATTTTTCAAATTCCTTGAGAATGGAAAATTCTTTCGCATTCCAACGATTATCCCCACCCATTTTATGGGGTTTGCATAAGGGACAACTTCTTTTTTTATGTTTTAATCTTTTACGCATGACTAATTTAATAGTATAACTTACGACGTTAAAAATCAAACTTAATTACCATTAGACCTGTTTTTGCCTTATCTTTTTTGGGCACTCAGATCATTTTCCCGACGTCGGGAAAATGATAATTTATATCGTTTTGTTGGCGTCGGCAAAACGATTAAGGGCGTGGCACAATCCTCAAAATTTTTATGTAATTTGACGATTATTTCCTTGTCCATACATTTTAGCCAACTATTTTAAAATGGTGGCTGTCCCCCATTTACCATTTACTTGTCCCCATTTACTCCATTTACTCGACTTCATTTTCCTTTTAATCTTTTATTTTTGTTTAACTGGAAATCTTTTAGCTAACCAAAAACCAAGCAAAACACAGAGAATGCCAAATATAAAAGTAAAAATTAGAGAAACTACTGCAATCTGCCAATTCTCAGATAAACGATAAAACCAGTTTGCAATAACTTCAAATAGCCATGAACAAAGTGAGAATATTTCTTTCCGATATATAATGACAAGCAATAGAGCGTAGAATTCAAAAATTAAAAAAATAATTCTATTAATAGTCCTTAGTAAATATTTAAATGTATTATCAATCCAATCAAAGCGGTCCCCAACTCTACTTGTAAATGTTTCCATAATGCTAACCATTTCACTAGTTACTTCAACGTGCTTCCCCGTCGCCTCAATAGTTGTTTCAGCGGCTTTTTCTAGTATTTTTATTCTTTCTTCGTAACTATTTTCCATAAATTTACCAACTTAATATCTTTATAATCGCCATAATCCAAATAATAAAATTTCCTGTAGCAGCTATATAAAACTTAACTTGTTCTTTTTTTAAAATTTTATTTGCTTCTTGAATATCATCTGAATCCATTGAGTTATCCTTCCCTTCAGAGATTTTCCCGTACATAAAAAATATTTGTTTCGCACTATTAAGAGCGACACCTGCAAATCCCTGATTAACGCTAGACCAAATTATAACCAATACAGCCACAACAACAATTTCAAAGTAGCCATCGAATTGATTCATTAAACCTATTGAGAAAAGGACAGAAACTATTGTCCAAATAATTGTGCCAATATATTTCACCATATTAAGTTAAGCGGCGGGCGAGAGCCCGCCGCAGAAATAATTACTAGACTAAGAACGTGACAATAAGCAGGGCGACAATATTCAACACTTTAATCATCGGGTTAATGGCTGGGCCGGCGGTGTCTTTGTATGGGTCTCCCACGGTATCTCCTGTAACCGCTGCCTGGTGCGTGAAACTGCCCTTCCCGCCGTGGTTGCCTTCTTCAATGTACTTTTTAGCATTATCCCAAGCAGCTCCTCCCGTGGTCATAGAAATGCCTACAAACAGGCCCGTAACCGTGGCTCCAATTAATAGCCCCCCGAGCGCTTCAACCCCCAAAAAGAGGCCCACTAAAATGGGTGCGGCCACGGGAATTAACGCCGGAACCATCATTTCTTTAATGGCGGCCTTGGTTACAATATCAACGCATTTTCCGTATTCTGGTTTTGCGGTGCCCTCCATTAAACCGGTAATCGTTTTAAATTGTCGGCGCACTTCTTCCACTACTTTGCCAGCCGTTTTTCCTACCGCGCCCATTAAAAAGCTGGCAAATAAATAGGGGAGCAGTCCTCCGATCAACAACCCCGCAACTACTTTAGGATCAGATAAAATAAAGGTTGCGACGCTACCTGATATATTGGTAACTTCTTGAGTATAAGCAGAAAATAATACCAATGCCGCCAATCCCGCCGAAGCAATGGCATACCCTTTCGTTACGGCTTTAGTGGTATTACCAACCGCATCCAATGCATCGGTAATTTTTCTGACCTCTTCTGGCATACCGGACATTTCGGCAATTCCACCGGCATTATCGGTAATGGGCCCGTAGGCGTCAACTCCTACAACAATACCCGAAATTGACAACATGGATACAACAGCAAGCGCTACGCCATAAATTCCTGCCAGCCAAAAACTGATAATCGTGCCAAAAGCAATTAATAAAATAGGAAAGGCCGTGGATTGCATGCCAAGTCCAATGCCGCGGATAATATTAGTGGCGTGCCCCGTTTCAGAGGCCTTGGCAATTGACCGCACCGGCATATACTTTTTTGAGGTGTAGTATTCGGTAATTACAAACATTCCGGCGGCAATAACCAGCCCCACCAAGCATGATAAGTATAAATTCAAGGCCGAAACAATTTGACCTGCCATCATTTTTGAAATAACCGGGTAAAAGCCAACTGCAGATAATATGATTGAAACCGCCACTCCTTTGTACATCGCCCCCATAATACTTTTATTTTTTCCTAAACGTACAAAAAAGCTCCCTATAATGGAAGTTAAAATGGAAACGCTGCCTAAAAATAAAGGAAGCAACACAAATTGTATGGAATTTGGATACAATAATCCACCTAAAATCATGGTGGCCACCATGGAAACAGAATATGTTTCAAAAATATCAGCAGCCATGCCGGCGCAATCGCCTACATTGTCACCCACCTGATCAGCAAT
>C687J35174_10009262_pt1 | contig 12378 bp, 22 predicted proteins | sample RifCSPhighO2_01_FD_35174 | JGI IMG/M metagenome (IMG submission 35174) | reverse complement strand
GTGAGGATACGGCACGTCCAGAAGATGTGACGAGGGAACTCGGCGGAAGGTTGCTGGGGTTCATAAGGGGTCGCTGGAACCCCTTATTTCATCATAATACTTATGCTTATCTAAGAACAACGCAATGAAAAAATAGTTCTTTTTCTTGGTAAGAATACCTCAAATATTATTAACATTAGGTTTGAAAAAGAAAGCTAGTAAACTATGATCAATAGGTGAAGGATCTGGATATATTTCCCGATCATGGCATTTTTTAACCCATTCCAAAAGATGGAGCTGCATTTTTTCCTCCATGTTATTAATGACTAAATCAAAATGCCCTTCAAATTCAATCTCTCCTAATATCGCTTTGATTTTTTCTTTTATCTCGTCAGCTTGCAACCGTTAACACCTCTTTAAAGCTATCAATTAATTTTTGGTAATGGTGAGGATGTTTATATTCTATTATTAACTCTTGGTACGATGTGATCATCTTTGAACTAATATCTTTGATTTCTTTTGTATTAAATCCCAGTATTAAAGTATTAACTAATATTTTTCTGATGATTTTTTCAGAGTCTTTCACAAGGATGTTGTTAACTAAATCTCGTAATTGTTGGGAATTTAGAACAGTTTTTTGGCTGGCATAAGAACATTCTACCACAAAATTTCTCAGATCGCTTTTAATCCATGCTTTATTTTTATTAGAAAAGTCTTGTAATACTTCTTGATATTGGGAGATAATCTGGGCAGAGGAAACAGTTTCTTCCATGGTTAATCCCCCTACGTTGAAATTAGAAACACAAATCTTTGCCAGAGAGTTGAAAAATAACGAATTGATCGCATTTGGTTTAAGATAATTAAAGTGATGATGGATTTCTACTCTATCTTCTTTTTCATATTTGCTGATGATAAAGATATCAATATCCTGATAATCTTGGGCATAGAGAAAAGATCCCCCTATTAAGATCTGTTGGTGTTTATGGTTTCGTTCCACTTTTTTTAAGATAGTAAGAGCTTTTTCTTTTCTGTTGGGAAGCATGAATTCTTCTCCGACGGTGAAGTACTTATTTTCGGAGGTTAGATTTTGGATGGCAGTAAGTTTTTTTGAGATGGAACGGGAGAAGTAAGATCTTTCTGTGGGGGTGAGTTCCTGATTTGTTAATTTCTTTTGGATGAGTTCAATCTGGCGTTTCGTAAAGATGGCCTGCAAAGCTTCCTTGTTTGGTAATATACTCATAATTGTACTAAATAATATAATTCATTTATAAATATTATGGTGGTTATGTGGTGGGAGTTTGGAACGGCTTCTTTGGATTAACATTTTTTGGTGTAAACTTTTATAAATCACTCTCATTAATTAAACACCATGAACAACCTCATAACCACTGAAAAACTGCAAAAATATTTCTCTGTTACAAAGAAAGCTTTAGATAAAGCAGAAACAGCTTTTGACCTTTCTCGTACAAAAGAAGCGGCTGATTTCTTTGACATGGCTTCTTGTTATTATCAAGATGCTCATTATTTTTATGAAATAAAAGACAATGCCGTCCTCGCTTTTGCAGCCTTAAACTACGCTCATGGCTGGCTCGATGCAGGTGCGAGAATTGGATTGTTTAAAGTCAAAGATTCTAAACTATTTACCGTAGATGATTAGGTATAAAAGCATATAGTGGATATAACTACTTGGGAGTACTAAATCAAACGAAAGATTTATAAATAACCCCTAATTAGAGACACTATCAAGATCATTAAGAGAGGTTTTCTGGTGTATGTTTAAAGAGAAAACATAGATGCTTAAAATAACCAATAGGGGGAAATACAATGATAGTTCAAAAAGATTTTTTAAACAAGCTCAAAGACTTCGGTCTTAATTCATATGAGAGCAAACTATGGGTAGCTTTGTTAAGCAGAGGAGTTTCCACTGCTGGTGAATTATCAGATATCTCTAACGTTCCTCGATCACGAGCGTATGATGTTCTTGAGTCCTTAGAAAAGAAAGGTTTTATTATTGTTAAAGTTGGCAAACCTATAAAATATTTAGCGGTTACTCCTAGCGAAGTTATTGAAAGAGTAAAGAAGAAAGTAGTTGAAGAAGCTGATGAGAAAAATAAATTATTATGTACTCTTAAAGATAGCGAAATTTTAGAAGAATTAAATACTCTGCATACTGAAGGAATCAAATTAATTGATCCTACTGATAGATCCGGAGCTTTTCGAGGAAGAGATAAAGTTCATGAGCATTTAACCACCATGATCAAGAATGCCAAGAAAAACATCACTTTAATGGTTTCTAAAGATGGTCTAGATCGTAAATTCGAAGCTTTAGGCAGCCATTTGAGAAAAGCAGCTAAGAGCGGCGTTGATATCAAAGTTGCTGTACAACCCTCTGCTAATGCTGATACTGTTGAACAATTATCTAAGATTGCTAAAGTTAAAGAAACCAAAGGAACTGGTAGATTTTGTATTATTGACAACAAAGAATTGTTATTGTTCTTAACTGACGACACTAAAGTACATAAGAGTTATGACTCTGCTGTATGGGTAGAAGCACCTCAGTTTGTCGAATACTTTGCCTCTCTTTTTGAGAATTCTTGGAAACAAGGGAAGTAAAGATGGTATTCTCTAGAGATTTTATGGCAACAATTGTTGCAGCAGGGATTACTGCCGGTGCTTTAGGATTCGGGAGATTTATTGATCAATCCATTTCTAGAAATGCAGCAATTCAGACTGTAACATTAGCGGAACTGACTGGACCTAATGCTCCGGCAGTTCTGGTTGGGAATACTTATCCACATGATATGAATCCATTACCTGAAACATTCTATGTCCGAGCAGATGGAACAAGATGTTACTTAGCCATAGACAAAAAAGCCGTGCCAAATACTTGTTATCAAAATAAATAATATTATAACTGAGGGAAATAATAATGGATACCAGAACAAGGGTTAATCTTTTAATAGGGGGAGCATTTATATTTGGGTTAACGGTCAGTACTGTTAGATATGTAGCACCTGGTATTAATAGAGATAGACACAATGAAGATATTGCTACCTGCGCACGTTTTCTAGTATTGAAAGAGGAATAAAGATGGATAGATTAGATATTACAGTTGGTTTGGCTGTTATCGCCTCAGTTGTGGGGTTATCGGTTCTGGATCACAAATATCATTTAAGAGATCGTTTTATTATAATTACTACTCAGTCAGTTGTTAGAAATCCTGATGAGAAAGATTTTTTGTATTGTAGGGGTTTAGTGAATCGAGCACCGGAAATTGCCAGAGATTATATTAAATATAATGCCCTTGCACCAAATAGTCTTAAATATTGTTCTGATATTTTAGATGAAAAAAGGAGGGATTAAAAATGAGTAATCTTAAACGTGTTGTATCTAAAAATATCTTAATTGTATTGGGATTAACGGGGATAGTAGGAGCATCCACTATAGCGTTAATAGATGTTCACGCCACCAACGAAAGAAAAGAAGCTGAAGAAAGAATACAAAGAGATGATAGGGCTTATTGTGCTAAACGATTAAGTGATTATACCTTAGCTTCTCCTGCATCAACCCCTACTGATACTTATTATTTTAATAGTAGAACTATTGCTCCAAACAGTCAATTAACGTGTTATGAAGTTTTAAGTCAAAATAAATAATTCCGTACAAAATGACCACTGTAAAACAAAATTTATATTTTTCCAACGAAGTATTAACAGATCTCCAATGTGCTGCTGATCAGTCAGGCTGTTCTATTTCTTGGTTAATCAATCGTGCTTGGCAAATTTCCAGAGAAAGAGTTGGAGAATTACCTGCTGGAATTGATTCTTTGGAAACAACTATTGGGGTTGCTTTGTTAAGCAGAGGAGTTTCCACTGCTGGTGAATTATCAGACATTTCTAACGTCCCCCGATCACGAGCGTATGATGTTCTTGAATCCTTAGAAAAGAAAGGTTTTATCATTGTTAAGGTTGGCAAGCCTATCAAATACTTGGCAGTTACTCCCAGCGAAGTTATCGAGAGGGTAAAGAAGAAAGTAGTTGAAGAAGCTGACGAGAAAAATAAATTATTATGCACTCTTAAAGATAGCGAAATTTTAGAAGAATTAAACACTCTGCATACGGAAGGAATCAAGTTAATAGATCCTACTGATAAATCCGGAGCTTTTAGAGGAAGAGATAAAGTTCATGAGCATTTGACTACTATGATTAAAAATGCTAAGAAAAGTATCACTTTAATGGTTTCTAAAGACGGTCTAGATCGTAAATATGAAACATTGGGCAGTCATTTAAGAAAAGCAGCTAAGAGCGGCGTTGACATCAAAGTTGCTGTACAACCCTCTGCTAATGCTGATACTGTTGAACAATTATCTAAGATTGCTAAAGTCAAAGAGACCAAAGGAACTGGTAGATTCTGTATTATTGACAACAAAGAATTGTTATTGTTCTTAACTGACGACACTAAAGTACATAAGAGTTATGACTGTGCTGTGTGGGTAGAAGCACCTCAGTTTGTGGAATACTTTGCCTCTCTTTTTGAGAATTCTTGGAAACAAGGGAAGTAAGAAGTATGGATTCGGGAACACTGTTGCTTAGCCATAGACAAAAAAGCAGTGCCAAATACGTGTTATCGAAATAAATAATATTATTACTGAGGGAAATAATAATGGATCGAAGAACAAGGGACAATCTTATAATAGGGGCGGTACTTATATTTGGGTCAGTGGCTACTATTACTAGATATGTAGCGTCTGGTACTAATAGAGATAGACACAATGAAGATATTGCTACCTGCGCACATTCTTTAATTAATTACACCTTATCTAAACCTGAAAATCCAAATCCTATTGAATTTCTTCAAAGTAAATATGCTCCTAACAGCCACGGTTCATGTTATAAAGTACTAGGATTGAAAGAGGAATAAAGATGGATAAGTTAGATATTGCAGTTGGTTTGGCTGTTATCGCCTCAGTTGCGGGGTTATCGGTTATTGATAATCAATATCATTTAAAAGATAGTTTTATTACAATTACTACTCAGTCAGTTGTTAGCAATCCTGATGGGGAAGATTTTTTGTATTGTAGGAATTTGGTAAATGGAGCACCAGAGAGTGCTCGAGATTATATTAAAAATGAAACGGTTGCTCCTAACAGTCATAAATATTGTTTTGAAATTTTAGATGAACATGGGAGGGATTAAAAAGGAGTGATTTTAAACGTGTTGTATTTAGAAATTCTTTAGTTGTGTTGGGATTAACAGGGATAGTAGGAGCATCCACTATAGCGTTAATAGATGTTCACGCTGCCAATGAAAGAAGAGAAGTAGAAGAAAGAATACAAAGAGATGATATGATTTATTGTATAAAAAGATTAAGTGATTATGCTTTAACTTCTCCTGTGTCAACTGTTATCGATAATGAAGACTTTATGCGTAGAACCATTGCTCCAAATAGTCAATTAACATGTTATGAAGTTTTAAGTCAAAATAAATAATTCCATACAAAATGACCACCGTAAAACAAAATGTATATTTTCCCGACGAAGTATTAACAGATCTTCAATCTGCTGCCGATCAGTCAGGTCGTTCTATTTCTTGGTTAATCAATCGTGCTTGGCAAATTTCCAGAGAAAGAGTTGGAGAATTACCTGCTGGAATTGATTCTTTGGAAACAACTATTGGTAACCATAATGTTAAAGGATTTAGAGATGGGGAAACATTTTATGCTACTCATATAGATGGAAAACCAATTCTAGATGTATTGAAAGATGTCTATGGCCCTAAAGTAACTGATGATGGGCCATCAATTTAATTCTATTAAAGCAAAAACTATATAAACCATATACTTATTTTTCCATAAAATGGTACAAGAATACGCTCCTGGTGGAAGTTCAGATGCAGGTAGTAAGATGGATCTAGTTTATACTAAATTATTTCAATCCCTGCCAGCATTTGCAGAAGAGATTGAGCGAAGGGGTGAAGCCGTAGTATTGGAAGAATTAACTGGGGGTAAGCGATTATATACTCAGACTTTTCAATTGTTAATGGAATTACCTCTGGCAGTGGTAAGTTGTATTCCTGGTGTTAAGTTAGGAATAAAAGTAGGATATTATTCTAGGGACAGAAGAAGTGGTGATAATATCACTAAAGGTGCTGCTTATATGACGGGTAATGCTTCTTTTAGTATTCCACTAGATCCTCAAAGTAATGTTTTGTTAATTAGAGCTCAGTTACAAGTAGAGCCATCCAATTTTCCTTCTCCCACGGCTAATTTAGAAGTAATGATTAGTAGAGAAGGGATAAGAGCTGCTGCTAGAAAAATAATTCGAGAAGAAGATGATGTATTCTCTGCGTATGTTGCTGCTATAGAAAGACATTTAGTGTATGGTAGAAGTAATTTGGACCCCGCAGATAGTGTTGAACATAAGTTTGGAGTAGAAGTACCTGATTATGTACTTCCAATTTCTCTGTTTTCCAACCAGCCAACAAGAATGCCAGTTTCAGAATCTCCTCAATAAAGTAAATCAAATAAGGTAGGTTTTTATAATCTGGTTAATTTCTTTCTGTTATGTCATTAAAACAAGTTATCCTAGTTCGTCATGATTTACAGCTTCCTAAAGGCAAATTAGCTGCACAGGTTGCTCATGCTGCTGTAGAAGCAGTTCTTCATTCGGATAAAAAGATGATTAATACCTGGGTTAAGGAAGGTATGGCCAAGATAGTCTTGAAAGTTAAAGATGAAAAAGAACTGTTGCTATACTTCCAGCTGGCTAAAGAAGAAGGTTTAGAAGTTTCATTGATAACGGATGCCGGAAGAACGGTTATTGCTCCAGGAACCAGAACTTGTGTGGGTATAGGTCCGGGTGAAGAAGGAAAGATTGATCAAATTACGGGCAAATTGGCATTGTTGTAAACAAAAAAATAGTTAAAAATTAGCTTCATTTCTCTGCTTTGAAATTCCGATATCTTTATAAATAACCTGCCTTCTTACGTTCAATATGAAGATTCCCAAGACTATGAAACGATTTTGCAAAACCTGCAAAAAACACACTGAACAGAAAGTTTCTCAAAACAAGAAAAAACAACCTAGTTCCATGAAACATGGTTCTAAAATCAGAGCCAGATTACGTGGAGATGCAAGAGGAGTTGGAAACTTGGGACGTTATTCTAAACCTGCTGTTACTAAATTCAAGAGATCAGGAGCAAAAAGTACTAAAAAAACAGATTTAAGATACACCTGTTCTGTTTGTAATAAATCTTCTTCACAACCGTATGGAAGAAGATCAAAGAAAGTGGAGTTAGTCTAAAATGGCCAAAGAATTAACAAGTAAATTCATTAAAGTTCGTTGTTCTAAATGTAAGAATGAGCAGATTGTTTTTGGCAATGCAGCTACGGTAGTCAATTGCTTAGTGTGCAATAAAGAAGTAGCTTACCCTAGTGGTGGAAAAGCAAAGATTTCTGCACGAGTATTGGAAGTATTGGAATAAATAATACCTGTTTCTTCAGCCTGAATATTTTAGTTCCTAGTTCAGTTCTTAATTTACTCTTTTTGAATAGTTAAATTAATAAACTGGTTAAACTTTTAATTAACCTATGGTTCATCGATCAAAAATAAGTGTTCAGAAAGAAGTTGTAACCGCAAGGTTTAGCCCGCCCATTCCCATCGAAGATCAAAGATTTTATGAAGCAGTAGCTCGAATAAATAATGCGCGTGTATATTATGAGGACAGCCAAAAAGCGGTGGCTGATTCAATACTTCCTTGGATACAGCCACGTTTAAAATCTTACATTAATACTCTGTCAGCTTATGCCCCGGTAAAAAGGGCAATCCCCGATTGTCCTACTGCCGGAACCATTGATGTGCTGTTGGAACGCGATGTTGGCAAGGAATGGCTTCGTCTGATTGTTTCTTATGATCCGGTTGTTGCTTCAATGAGAACTCGTTCGCAAAGCCGTTCAGATACTTCTCAAAAAGATGGCCCTAAATCTGTGATTAAAGGCGTGGAATTATATGGAGCTGTTGATTTAGGCGCTCATGAACTTTATGCTGCAAAAGGACAAGATTGGCACCTGGAGTTGGTTACACTTATCGCTGAAGCTTTGCTGGAAAACAAACCAGTTAGTCCAGTATGGAAGTGGAGATTGGAAGATTATGGTGGTTATCAAAGTAAAGCGTACGTGATGGAAAGTAGGCCAAAATTATTTTTAATTAATGGTAATTATGATGGCCTTCCTTGTACTTTATTTATTCATCACCGCCGTTTGACATTACCGATTCATAATCCTACTGTAAAACGTATGGCTGAAGCATCTAGGGTAGCTCAGGATGTGCACAACTTTTATGCTGCTCATCCAGAACTGGAAGAAGCTATTGATTTACTTCATGAAGTAGATAATATGAATCAGTTTACTAGAACGGGATTGAAAAATCTTGAACATAATATAGAGGAAACATTTAAAGAAGTCAGTGAAAAGACTGGTGAAACGTTGTCACCTCCTGATTTTAGTAGGGCAAAGAAATCTATCAGAGATAAAACCAAAAAGTATGTGGACAAAATCAATGCAATAATTAACCCTCTTCAACCACATTTCCCTCGTGAAGTCATGAAGTATGCTAGGGGATGAAATCTTTCCCCAAACTTTTATAAAGAGTTCTTCTTCCTTAATCTTAAAATGCTCTACAAACGCACGGGAATACCAGAAGTTGATGAGATTGTACTATGTAAAGTAACTACCATATTTCCAAATTCAGTGTTTGTAGAACTATTAGAATATCATAAACAAGCGATGGTACATATTTCTGAAATAGCTCCAGGAAGAATCCGCAACCTGCGTGATTATGTAAGTGAAGGAAGGGAGATTATTTGTAAAGTTCTGAGAATAGATAGAGAAAAAGGACATATAGATCTTTCTTTGCGTCGAGTTAATTCTCATCAACGTCAGGAAAAATTGGATGAAATAAAACAGGAATTAAAATCGGAAAGTTTGATCAAGAATTTGGCTAAAAAATTAAATAAACCCTTCGAAGAATTGTATGGTGAGATTACTAAAAAAACTTTCTCAGAATATTCTCATCTCTACTTATTATTTCAGGATATCATCTCCGAATCAGTAAAATTAGACAAATTTGGGTTTGATAAAAATTTAATCCAAGAATTAACCACGGCCGTTGTTGACAAGTTTAAACCCCAAAAAATATTTTTGCAAGGGGATATTAAACTAGAAACATATCATTCTGACGGTTTGGAAAGAATAAAGAACACTTTGAATAAGATAGAAGCGGTTTCTCCCACAATTAAACTTACTTACCTGGGTGGTGGACGTTATAAAATAACTATTGAAGATCTTGATTACAAACCCGCTGAGAAGACTCTCTCCAAAGTTGAAGAAATAGTTAATGCTTTTATTGATAAATCTTCTACTGCTTCTTTTACTCGTGAGAAGCAAGATTAAAGATGGAACATATCCACAAATGCACTGTGTGTAATTCTTATACTATGTCCGAAGAATGTCCTAAATGTAAGAATAAAACCATTCTTCCCAAACCGCCAAAATTCTCTTTAGAAGATAAATATGCTGGTTATAGACGAAAAGTAATAAAAGAAGAATTAATACAAAAAGGACTTTACTGAATAAAATTAAATAGAAAAATATTTTTATCTTAGATTCATGTTTAGTAATGAACCATCAACATCTATTCCTTTAGCAATTCCTTCCATATTAGTGCTAACACCATTTCCAGTAGCTACATCCAATTTTCCGTTGAAGTACGCTAATTTAACTGTATCCTGTTCTAAAACATAATTTAACTTATTTCCTACGGTTAAAGTGCCATCTCCGCTGGATAATAATACTCCCTCTTTAACTTCAAATGAATCAATAACTAAAGTATCAAAGTTAAGATTGCTAAAAGACATTTCAATCCCTTTGGATGATAAAGTAACCCCATTAACATCTATTTTCTTAGCATTACCATTTAAAGACAAGCCCCCCTCATTAAGATTCAATTTACCCACAAAACCACTTATCTTTAAGTTGGCTTTTTCCAAGTTACCTAATTCTAATTGATCGTTATTAATAGATATTTTGTTGTTAAAATCAGTAAAAGTGAGTTCCATTTGATCTATTTTTGCGTCTTTTTTCATGGTGGGAATTTCGTTGAAACTGAGCTTAAAATCGACTTCCTTACCAGGAACTGTTTTTCCGAATAGGGAAGTGGAATCTTCTTCGATAGTTGAATCTGATTTGTCAACTGCGGCATCTACACTTCCACCATTACTTCTTTGACTAACCACGTCCCTTACTGCGGAAGTAGTTAAGTTTAAAGAACCATTACTATCATTCATCAAAAGTAAGAATAATATAACTCCTACTACTAAAGTAGTAAGAACCAAGTAAAAGCGAAAACGATGTGGGCTTTTGTATTGTTGATCGTGCATCCTAAACACCTCATTTTTTTAACATTTCTATCTAAACTTTAGAGGTTAATAAACCTTTTGGTGATGGGGAATACTTCTATTCATTAGGATATTAGTTTAACTTCCAGAAAGTATTATTCCAATTTTCATCTTTTGAAGAAAATGAGGAGGTATTTTGAGATATAATATCCTATGATAAAAGCGAGGGTGTGGACAGTTCCAAAGGCAAGTCCCGTTCCTACTAAACCCATTCCCAGAAAACTCAATCCGGATAGAGAGATTCCCCAGGGGTAATAGTCAAATATTGCCGGAAAAACATTATAGTAGGAACCCCAAATAAAGGAAACGACAATTCCGGCGATGATTATTTTGATAAATTCTTTTTTCTTTAAATTAAATAGAGAGAGGAATAGGATAGAAAAAACAAAATAGAAAGTCATTTTGGCAAAGAAATAACTTAATGTTTCCATGGGATTGAAGAACAGTAAATGGGAGAAGTAGTCTATGCCAAATACACCAATTGTTGAGATTAAGATAGAACTAATTAATATTTTGATATCATCCCTCTTCATGTGATTGGTAATATTTTCTTGTTTTTAATACTTTCCTCATTTATACTAAAACTCCCTAAATTTTGAATAGTTTAGAGGGAGTTTTATACAAAGAATATGACATCGATCATATTCTTGTACAAAAATGAAGTTTTCATCTTCATTTTTGGTATATATAAAATGCCATTATCTGTTCGTAATTTATGGCATTTTAGTTTAACCGAGTGTGAAATTTCTCACTTCTTCTTCCTGGCAGTATCAATCAACTTTTCCAATAGTTCCAAGACCACTGCGGGCTGGTCTATGTCCTTTAACTCAAATGCGTCAGTATGACTTCCAGAAAGAGGTATATCTACCGTTCCATAATTTAAAATTCTCTGAGGTAAACTTTGTTTCAAAGTGATATCCGGTACGAAAGCAAGAGGGTGAAAATTAATATTCTTGCGACTAATCTTTATGACTCCTTTAATTACCTCAATCTTAGTATTATAGATATTATACCGCAAAACTTGTCGGGATATTTCTGCCGAGGCTATAGCTATGATGGCAATGCCACTTACTATATAATTAACTCCCGGGGGTATGTCTATACCTTTAAAATAAAGGGCGGTCAATAAAAGTAATAATACAAACCCGCAGATATATTCAATGAAGTATGCTTTTCTAGATCGGCGTAAGGACATTAATAATTTAGCTTCATCATTATCTGGTTCTTCATTTAATTCCCTCATTTAATTCCCTCAATACACTTTATTATATAAACTAGGGAGTGTATCATACTATCAGTGTTATTCCCTAAATGTTTATATATTTTGTTATCTTCTTGAAGTTATGCCCGAACTACCTGAAGTAGAAACAATCACACGGCAACTTAGAAAGCAAGTATTAGGAAAAAAAATAGTTCAAGCCAAAACTTTTGATAAACGAATTGCCGATCATTCTATCAACAAGTTGGTCTCTTTAAAAATAGTAAAAGTATGGAGAAGGGCAAAAGCAGTTATTATTAATTTAGAAGATACTTTATATGACCATAAATTATTTCTAGTTTTTAGATTAGGAATGACTGGGCATTTTCATTATGCTGACAAGTTAGAAAAGCAAGCCCCTCAAGAATATTTGGTGGCCAGTTTTTCTTTCAGTGACGGTTCCACTCTTTCTTTTAATGATATTCGCCGTTTTGGTTCAGTACGACTTTATACCGAAGGTAAATTAAAGAAAATATTAGATTCATTTGGTCCAGAGCCATTATCTAAAGGATTTATGGTAGGTGTTTTACGCGTTTTATTCCAGAAAAGAAAAAAGGCCAATATCAAAGTTACTTTGATGGATCAAAAATTCATTGCTGGCATGGGTAATATTTATGCTCAGGAGGCATTATATATAGCGGGAGTAGATCCGCGAAGAAAGATTGAATCTTTGTCCTCGTCTGAGATTAG
>C687J35174_10009259_pt1 | contig 12380 bp, 12 predicted proteins | sample RifCSPhighO2_01_FD_35174 | JGI IMG/M metagenome (IMG submission 35174) | reverse complement strand
CTTTTCTCAGCTTTTCAACACCCAATTTCAGGGTCCTTCTGTGTTAGAAACAGTAAGTCATTTGAGGGTCCTTCTGTATTATACAATACTAACTGTTGACATAGAATTATTAATAGATTAGTATGTGGTTAGTTATCGCAGACAGCAGGTTCCGAAAGGAATAAATTCTGCCAAGGTAATTCTAGTATTTAGTATTTTGTATACTTCATACCTATACTTTATACTCATTTGTCTGCGAAAGCAGATTATTTTTTTACAGAAAATAGAAAATAGTAAATAGAAAATAGAATATGAGCGTCCATATTCTACTTTCTACTTTCTATTTTCTAAATTCTCATACCATGGCCTTAACTAAAGAAAAAAAACAAAAATCAATTGAAAGTTTAAAAGAAATTATTTCAAGTCAAAAATCGGTTTTTTTTGCTGATTTTTCAAAAGTAAATTCTAAAGACTTATTTGATTTAAGAAAAAAACTAAAAGAAACAGGATGTGTTCTAAAAGTAGGCAAAAAAACACTTATTAGAATTGCTTTTGGTCAATCCCAAATTTCTTTTTGGAATAAAATAAAGAAAAGCATACCTGGTCAATTGGCGTTAGTCTTTGGGATGGAAGATGAAATAGCTCCAGCCAGAATTTCAAACCAGTTTTCAAAGGTAAATGAGAATTTTAAAATTTTAGGCGGAATTTTTGAAGGCAGGTTTATTGATAGAGAAAAAGCCTTGGAGTTAGCTAATTTACCCACAAGAGACGAATTACTTGGTAGATTAGTAGGTTCATTGTCTAGTCCAATTACAAGTTTTGTAAGAGTATTAAGTAAAATTAAAAATTAAATATAAAATATCAAAAACACATATTAAAAATTAAATATTGTCAAAAATTTTACAAATAAAATTTTTGACACCTAAATTTTGATTTTTGATTTTTGCATTTTGATTTTTGACAAAATATGGCAGACGAAGTAGAAAAAATTGAGATACCGGAGAAATTCAAACCTCTAGTAGAAATGGTTGATAAAATGTCTATTGTAGAACTCTCTGAATTAGTTAAGGTATTAGAAAATAAATTTGGCGTTTCAGCAGCTGTCCCTGTTGCTGTAGCAGTAGCTGCGGCTGGACCAGTTGAGGAAAAAACATCTTTTAATGTTGAATTAAAAGAGGTTGGGGCTCAAAAAATTGAAGTTATTAAAGCTGTAAGAGATATTACCGCTAAGGGATTAAAAGAATCAAAAGATTTGGTTGATGCGGCTGTCACTGCTCCTCAAATGATTAAAGAGGGGGTGAAAAAAGAGGAAGCCGAAGAAATTAAAAAGAAATTTGAAACAGCCGGCGCCAAAGTGGAGATTAAATAGAAATTAAAAAAAATCGTTCTTTGAACGATTTTTTTGTTGCTTGTTTATTAAAAAATTGATAAAATTAGGGAGTACAGTAAATTTATATGTTTCAGAAATATAAGAAACTTCATTGGACAGAACATTCTAAAGCTAAAATGAGACAATACGGTTTATCAGTTTCAAAGCTTTTAGGAATATTAAGAAAGCCAGAAAGAATTGAAGAGGGGATTGTTCCAGAAACTATGGCGGTTATGCAAACCAATAAGCGCTACGTAAATAAAAATTTAAAATTAAATTTTTTGAAAAATAGGTGGCAATCTAAATCAGCTCCGGGTGAAATATGGTTAATGTATAAGGATGTTAAAAATTCTTCTGGTCAATTGAGAAAAATAATTAGTGCTTGGCGGTATCCTGGTATTTCAAAACCGGGAGAATCAACGATTCCGGAGGATATTCGTCGAGAGCTTTTAAAAAAATGATGAATTTAAATAAAATTATAGGGTTTGTTTTGCTAATCTTAGGCCTTTTAATTATTGGCTGGACTTTGTTTGAGTCTTATAATATTTTTAATGGTAAAACCTCGGCACCATTTGTTTTTAAAACACAAACCTTTGAGCAAAAAACAAGTTCTAATAATCCCACTGATTTGAAAAAACAACTTAATGAAGCGTTAAAGAAGCAATTAAATGAAATGTTGTCACCAGAAACTTTTTCTAAAATTCTAAATATGATAAGTTGGTCCATATTTGCCGGAATATTAATTTTGGGTGGAGGACAAATAGCTGGATTAGGAATTAGACTTATTAGTTAAGAGTGTGAGAATATGAAAAAACAAAACATTATAGTTTTTTGGATGGTTTGGCATTTTTATGAAATGCCTGCGTTTTTGTTTTTGGTCTGGAAAAATTATATTTCTTTTATTTCCGATTTTTTTTCTATCTCTTTATTAGTTAAAACACTTTTTTCTCCTTGGCGGAAGTATAAATCAAAATATCCATCAATTTTAAATCTAGGGGAGTCCCTTGGAGCTTTAATCTATAACACTTTTTCCATGTTTGTAGGTATAATCGGTAGATCTGTTTTAATTATTTTAGGGGTGATAGCATTAATCTTTATCTTGATTTTGGGGGGTCTTATTATTCTGTGTTGGTTGCTTTTGCCTTTTGCATTAATAGGGTTAGTTTTATTATTAGCAGTTTAATTATTTTTTAAAAGATATGCCTTTTAATTTTGATATTAAAAATACGTCTGCTTTAAAGGCTCTTAATCTATCTTCTTTTCCCTTATTTAAATATTCTGGATTCTTGATGCAGTTGTTTTTGTGTTTATTTATTTTTGCCTTAGCGGGATTTTTTTTAAACTGGATATCTACTGAAATTTTAATTTTTAATTTCATATTGTTTATTTTGTTTTTAGAGATTTATCTTTTTAACGAGTTAAAAATAAAAAATATAGAAATAGTTTTTCCAATTTCTGAAGCTATTTCAAATCACGCAAAGTTTAATTTGGCTGAAGCATTGAGTTTGGATTCATGTAAAATAATAGAATCTACCATTAAAAATTGTAAAAAACGATTGTGGGGAATTTCTTCAGAAGCCATTTTTTATTTCTCCTTGATAGAAAGTAAGGGGATTCAGTTGTTAATTTTTAGATTAGGTATTGATTTAGAAAAGTTAAAAAATGATTTAAAAAACTACTTAGAAAAATCTAGGTTTAAAAATGACAGTGAATTGTCTAAATCTAAAATTAATTTTTCAAAATCTTTTGAAAAGATAATTATAGAATCAGTTAAAATTTCTGCTGAGGCGGGACATGATAAAATTGGAGAAAAAGAAATTTTGATTTCACTTGCTAAAAATGATGATTTTTTTAAACAGGTTTTAATAGAGGCAGAGCTAAAAGATAGAGATGTTTTAAATATATGTTACTGGCTTGATTCTTTAGAGAAAAAAATCAAAGAAAACAAGAAGTTTTGGGCAAAAGATAACTTATCTAGGATTGGTTCTTTGGGAAAAGATTTTGCTTCCGGGTTTACCTTTACCTTAGACCAATTTTCTTTTAACTGGAGAGAGTATGTTAGAAAAAATGTTTTTAGCGAAGTGGTTGGTCATCAAAAAGAGATAGACCAACTAGAGGTAATTCTATCTAAATCTAATTTAAGTAATGCCTTAATTATAGGAGATGAGGGCGTGGGTAAAAAAAGTATCATTCAGGCGTTAGCCGAGAGATGTTATTTAGGCACAAGCCTTCCAGAGTTAAATGATAAAAGAGTGGTTGAATTAGATATGGTGGCATTAATTTCTCGTATTCAGGATCAAGAGACTTTAGAAGTTACCTTAAGTCAAATTTTTGAGGAAGTGCTATATGCTGGAAATGTTATATTAGTGATTGATAATTTAGACAATTTTGTAGTTCAAAAAACACAAAAACCGGGAGAAATTGATATCTCTACAATACTTTCAAAGTATTTAAATTTACCTAATTTCCAATTGGTGGCTATCACTTCTTTTGACGGGCTTCACCGAAAATTAGAACAGGTTCCTAGTTTTCTGCAGTATTTTGAAAAAATTGAAGTTTCAGAAATTACAGAACTAGAAACCATTAAAGTTTTACAAAATAGAGCTATGGAACTAGAGTATAAATATAATATTTTAATAATATATCCTAGTATTAGAGAAATAGTTAATTTAACTGCCAGATATTTTCCTAGCGTTCCATTTCCCAAAAAAGCCCTTGATGTTTTAGAAGAAGTGGCTACTTATGTTAAATCAGTTAAAGTTACCAAAGAAGAAAATACTCAACTTAAATCAGTTAAAAAAGTAGTAGAACCCAGTCATATAGCCCAAATTATTTCTAATAAAACTCAGATTCCTATAGGTAAATTAGATTTTAAAGAAAAATCAGTTTTGATGAATTTAGAAAATTTAATTCATCAAAAAATAGTGGGTCAAAAAANCGCGGTTGAACAAATTTCCATTGCTATGAGAAGGGCCAGATCAGGACTTTCTTCTAAAAAAAGGCCAATGGGAACATTTTTATTTTTAGGGCCAACTGGAGTAGGTAAAACAGAAACAGCTAAAGCTTTGGCTGAAATTTATTTTGGCGGAATAGGTAAAATGATACGGCTGGATATGTCTGAATTTCAAGACATTTCTGATATTCCAAGATTGATTGGAGCCATCAGTCCGGTTGAACAACAGGGGCTACTTACAAATCCGGTTAGAGAGAATCCTTTTGCATTAGTTTTGTTAGACGAAATTGAAAAAGCTCATCCCAATATTTTGAATTTATTTTTACAAGTTTTTGACGAAGGATATATTACGGATGGGCAGGGTAGAAAAGTTGTTTTTACTAACACTATAATTATTTCTACTTCTAATGCTGGAGCGCCGATGATTTTTAAAGCGGTAGCCTCGGGTGAGGAGTTAGAAAAAGATAATATATTGAATGAACTTTTTGAAAAAGGAATTTTTAAACCAGAATTTATAAACAGATTTGATGCTACGATTATTTTTCATCCACTGACCAAAGAAAATTTAATGGATATATCAGAATTAATGCTTTCTGATTTGGTTAAAAATTTAAAAGAAAAAGATATTGATTTTATAATCACTAAACAATTAAAAGAAAAAATTGTTAAGCTCTCATATAAGCCAGAATATGGTGCCAGAGAAATGAGAAGAGTTGTCCAAGATAAAATAGAAAATAAAATTGCTCAAGCTCTTTTATCAGATATAGTCACAAAAGGTGATAAAATTGAATTTGATTCAGAAAATTTTGAAATAGTTGTAATTAAGTAAAATATAAAAAATAAAACCAATTTAAAGCTAGTAAGTCTTTTAGATACGCTAGCTTTTTGTTTGGAGTGGAAAAAGGCCATTTTTTATATTTCTTCGGAAAAATATGCAAAGCATATTTTATTCGCTCGTTCGGGATAATAAATATAAAATGCGGTTTAAAATTTCTTCTCCCTCTTTCGCTCTAAAATAAAAAAGCCCTACTGCGCACTTAGATCGTGCAGTAGGGACTTGTTGATTTGTAGCACTTTCGCACTACTTGGGTTGAATTTTACCAGTCGGGGAGTATGGGTCAAGGCGATCCCAAATAAGAATCCGTTCCCCGTTATCCATGGTAATACGTAATCCGTCCCTAGAGACTTCGTAGTCGGTAATGGGTCTTGGTTGCCATTCCGTTGTTCCGAACTTGTGAGAATGAATCACGGATTCCATGACCGAGAAGGCATCCCAAATCATCCTTCCTGTACGACCGAGTCGTCCTTCGGGGCCGACGAGTTTGAGTGGAATATTCACATCGTTTTGGGGTGCCTCCATGTCGAATTCTTGGCCTGGAATATGAATGTTACCCTGTCTCACTTCTTGAGCATTAACCCAAGCGTGGTTTTTGGCTTCGGCGGTGAGTTTGAGTTCACCACCTACGACTTTACATAGGTATGCGACAGCTGTGTCATCGTTGAAAACATGGTCAGGGCCGACCCTATGTAGAACTTCTACCTTCAGACCAGTTTCTTCCTCCACCTCACGAACAAGGGCTACTTGGTCGGTTTCACCTTCCTCTACGCGTCCGCCAGGAAGGTTCCATCCTTTACCGTCCATCCGTTCGGACAGCAACAGCTTCTTGCCCTCGGTAATGAGAGCGAAGACACCGCGAGTTTTGGTCATAGCCAAAGTCCTCCATTATTGTAAAAGGGCAAATCTAGAATATCTTTAGACCATCTAAAGAATATATCATTATATAATTTTATCTAAATTATGTCAATGTTTATTTTAGCGTTAGTGTATAAAAAATTAAAAGTGGGAAATGAGGATTTTATATTTCTTCGGAAAAGTAAAAAACCAATTGGGGATAAATAGTGGATAAAATAACGTATTTACGAACAAAATAGCATCTTTATTAAAAGTGTTGACGAGATGCTATAGAATCGGCTATAAATAGGTGTAAGTGGATAAATGTGGATAACTGTGGGAGAACTCAGGTTATCTGGGGATAAAGTATAAATAAACGAATTCAAAAGTCAAAAGTCAAAATGTCCCTATAAAATTTATCATAATAAATTTTATACGGGATCCCGTATTTCATCGGGACAAAATTAAGGTATCAAAATTTGTGAAGCAAATTTTGATAATATAATCGTCCCGCCATTAGGCGCGATACCAAAATTTTAAATTTTGAATTTTTAATTTTAAATTTGAGTGAGCCCATTTGGGCGAATGATTATGTTAATAGGTCAATATAAACATACAATTGATAATAAAAAACGACTGGCCTTACCATCTAAATTTAGAGGTGAGCTAGGGAGTAAGGTAATAGTGACTAAAGGAGTTGAAAATTGTTTGGTTGTATATACTGAGAAAGAATGGGAAGTTATGTCTCAAAAATTAGGTAATTTGCCAATTTCGCANGGAGANGCNAGATCTTTTACTAGACATTTATTAGCTAGTGCTACAGAAGTAACATTGGACAAATTAGGTAGAATACTTATTCCAGATTATTTAAAAGAATATGCTAGTTTTAAAAAAAATTTAGTAATTTGCGGATTATCTAATAGATTGGAAATTTGGGATGAGGCAAAATGGGAAAGTTATAGTAAGGGCGCAGAAAAAGGTGTAGAAGAAATTGTTTCAAAATTAGGACCATTAGGAATTTAGAAATTAGAAAATAGTAAATAGAAAATAGAATAAGAAACGTACAAAAAGTAAGATTCTAATTTCTACTTTCTACTTTCTATTTTCTCGTCAAATGTCACACATTCCAGTTCTTATAAAAGAAGTAATAGATTATTTAAATCCACAATCAAATGAAAATTTTATTGATGCAACAGTAGGGCAGGGAGGGCACACGATGGAAATACTTAAAAGAAATGGACCTAGCGGGAAAATTTTAGGAATTGATTGGGATGAAAGACAAGTAGGAAATGCTAAAGAAAATTTAAAAGAGTTTGATGGCAGAGTAATTTTAGTGAAAGACTCTTATGCCAATATTAAAGAGATTATTGAAAAAGAAGAATTAGGATTAGTTTCAGGAATTTTGCTGGATTTAGGAATGTCTTCTTGGCAGTTAGAAAATTCGGGCAAGGGGTTTTCTTTTATGAGGGATGAAATTTTAGACATGAGATACGATTTAGAAAATGATTTAACTGCAGAAATAATTATTAACGAGTGGTCTGAAGAAAAGATAGAAAAAATTTTAAGAGAATATGGAGAGGAAAAGTTTTCTTACAAAATTGCTAAAAAAATAACAGAGGTAAGAAAAAATAAAAAAATTAAAACAACATTTGAGTTGAGAGATATTATTGAAAGTGCTATTCCATGGAAATTTAAGAGAGGAAATATTCATTATGCGACAAGGACTTTTCAGGGTTTGAGAATCACAGTTAATCGGGAGTTAGATAATTTAACGGATTTTTTACCAAAAGCATTAGAAGTATTAGAAGTTGGTGGAAGATTGGTTGTAATATCGTTTCATTCGTTAGAAGACAGAATTGTTAAATTTTTTTTTAAAAATAAATCGGAAGAAAAATTAATAAAAATATTAACTAAGAAACCAATTTTAGCGGATAGGGCAGAGGTTTTACAAAATCCTAGGTCAAGGTCAGCAAAATTAAGAGCCATAATTAAAAATTAAAAATGACAATCTAAAATTATAAAATTATCGCCAAAGGCGATACAATAATTTTAAATTTTGAATTTGAGCGAAGCGATTATGACTACATTAACTTTGGGTTATAGGGCAATAAATAATAAAATTAAAACAATTAGTTTGCCAATCATAAATTGGAGAATGTTTTATATATTAGGTATTTTATCTATTATTTCAATGTTGGTTTTATATGTATTTTTAGTTAATGGTTTGACTCGTGGAACTTATTTAATTAAAGATTATAACAAAGAGTTAAATGGCATATTAGTGGAAAGTAGAATACTAGAAACTAATTCTAATAAAACAGGCCTTTTAGTGGAAGTTTTAGAAAGAGCTAAAGAGTTAAGTTTTGAAAAGACGACCAAAATAAAATATGTGCAAATTTTAGATAATTCTTTGGCGAAAGCCAAATAATAAAAGTCAAAATTCAAAAGTCAAAATTCAAAAGTCAAAATTCAAAAGTCAAAATTCAAAAGTCAAAATTCAAAATGACAATTTAAAATTCAAAATTATATAATTATAAAATCCATCGCGCGAAGCGCGATACCAAAATTTTGCATTTTGATATTTGCATTTTAAATTAATTTAAGTGAAGCATTGGAGATTAAACCTATTTTTACTATTGTTTTTTATTTTAGCGGCAATTATCATTAGCCGCTTGTTTTATCTTCAAATATTAGAGTCAAAGTTTTATAAATCTCAAGCCTTGGGTCAACAAGTAGGATTCCAAGAAATTAAAGGTAGTAGAGGGGAAATTTTTTTTGGTAATAGTAATGTTTCTAATAAAATAAAAACCCTAGCCACCAGTGAAGAAAGATGGATTATGTTTGCTGTACCAGAGCAAATTGAAGATAAAAATAATTTTTCTGAAGTTTTAATTAAAGAAATTAAAGAGACGATTAAGCCTAATAGTGGGTTAACAAAAAATTCTATTATTTCAAAATTAGATAAAGATAGTTCTTATGTAGTTATAGAAAAAGATTTATCAATTAAAGATATTGAAAATGTTAAAAAATTAAAATTAGAAGGATTACATTTAGAAAGGGTTCAGTCTAGATATTATCCAGAAAAAAATTTATCTTCTCAGGTAATTGGTTTTTTAGGAGGAGACAATATTGGACAGTATGGAGTGGAGGGGTATTACGAAGAAATTTTAAAAGGTAAAACTGGTATTAAAGAAGAAAAAAAAGGTTTAGATTCAATTGATTACCAAGATATTTCTTTTTTAAATGGATCAGATATTTTTTTAACAATTGATTACAATATTCAATTTGAGGCAGAGTCTCTTCTTAGAGAAGCTAGAAAAAATATTGATATAGATTCTGGACAAATTATAGTTATAAAACCAGATTCCGGAAAAATTTTAGCCTTAGCCAATTTTCCCAGCTTTGATCCAAATGAGTACTCTAGTGTAAAAGATTTTGAAATTTTTCAAAATGCAACTACTCAAAAAATTTTTGAACCCGGTTCTGTATTAAAACCTTTTACTATGGCAGTGGCTTTAAATGAGGGCAAGATTTCTCCAGAAAATAAATTTGAAGATACTGGATCGGTAAAAATAGGGCCCGACACAATTTATAATTTTGACAGGAAAAAGTATGGTGAACAAGACATGTCTGGTATTGTAGAAAAATCTATTAATACGGGAGCAGTTTATTTGTCTCAATTAGTTTCACGTCAAACCTTTTTAGATTATATAGATAAATTTGGCTTTAATCAAAAAACTAACATTGAATTGCAGGGAGAAAATTATTCTAGTAATGAAACTTTAAAAAAGAGTGTTGGAACCATAGGTATAGCTACGGCTTCATTTGGACAAGGAATTGAAATGACTCCAATGCAACTAGTTAAAGCTTTCTCTGTTTTTGCTAACAAGGGTAAAATAGTTAAACCATATATTGTTGAAAAAATAGTTCATGGAGAAGAAGAGCAAAAAACAAAACCAGAAATTTCTCAAAATATCATATCTGAAAAAACAGCCTCTCAAGTTACAACTATGATGATTAATGTGGTGGAGCGCGGTTTTGGTAGCGGAGCAAAAATAAATGGTTATTATTTGGCTGGTAAAACTGGTACGGCCCAAATACCTTTAAAAGATAAAAAGGGCTATTATCAAGATAAAACAATTCAAAGTTTTATTGGTTTTGGTCCAGCCCTAAATCCCCAGTTTTTAATACTTGTAAAATTAGATAATCCTAAGGTTTCCGGTTCAGCATTATCGGCTGCTCCAATTTTTAAAAAATTATCTCAATATATTATCAATTACTTGCAGATACCACCGGACTATTGAGTGGCGGAATAAACTTTCCTTAACGCTACGAAATCCCTTCACCAATTTTGATATTAATAATGAGTTAGCACAAAGACAGCCGGAGGCGCTTCGCATAATAAAATCACTATTCTATTAAATCATCGCCGAAATTGGTGTGGGGTTAAAACTAGAAAATAGAAAGTAGAAATATATAAAAGTAGAAATATATAAAAGTAGAAATATATAAAAGTAGAATATTGAATAAAAAAATAAAACTGCGAAAATATTTCGCAGTTTTTTTGTGCTCCCAAGGAGAATCGAACTCCTGTTCCAACGTTGAGAACGTTATGTCCTAGACCACTAGACGATGGGAGCTTTATTATAATTTACAACAAAATAATTTATTTGTCTAATAATTTTAATGAGAAAATTTTGATATACTCTACTTTTTGCAATTGCAAAAAGTAGAGTATAGAGATTATATTCTAATAAGTAAATTTTTTTTATCCTCTTTCTATAAAAAATAAGTGTAAGATTTTATAGTTCTCTGATTAGGTCTTGACACTGATTTTGAAATAGATTAATATCTTAAATACATGATGAATCAAATTAAAACACCATTAAAAAAGAGCGGATAGTTTCTGTATTATTTTTTTCGGTTTGAAATCCGCTCCTAGCGGATTTTTGATTTCTTAACTTGTCGCGGTTTGTTTCGCCACGCGAAATAAACCATGATTAGTTAGGATAGTAGTTTGACAATTTTAACCTTGTTTAAAATATGCTCAAAAGGCATATATTTATTGTTTTCAAAACAACAATATGAGCAAGGTCCGCAATTGATTAAGGGGTCTTGATTAATTGCGAAAGGTAACAAAGCATATTCGTCTTGTGCTTCGCACAAGGAATTTCTAATTTATAATTTCTAATTTTTAAACAATTTCTAAATTTAAAATTTTAAATTGTTTTTAAATTTTTTATTTTTTATTTTGAATTCCTCGTGCGGAGCACGAGGCTAAGATATATAAAATCTGTATCTATTATCATAAAATCTTCACCAGATTTTATGGATTACTTACGCAAATTCTATATCAAGTCCCGATTGCAAAGCAATACGGGATCCCGTATACCCCTGCAAAGGTATCGGGACAAAAAGTGATATAGAGTTTTAAAAAAAACTTTTGATAAATTTATTTTGATTTTTAAAAAATCAAGTATTGAGTTTATCGAAGGATAGGTTATAAGCGAATGGTGGATGCCTTGGGATATTAAAGCGATGAAGGACGTGGCGTGCCTGCGATAAGCGTCGGGGAAGTGGCTAGCAACTTTTGATCCGGCGATTTCCGAATGAGGAAACTCTATTGTGTTAATACGCAATAATCTACAGCAATGTAGAGGTATACCCGCTGAAGTGAAACATCTCAGTAAGCGGAGGAAAAGAAAACAAGCCTTGTGCGTAGCACAAGGAATTTAAAATGATAAATTTAAAATTTAAAAACAATTCAAAAGCACTAATTTTAAAATTTGAAATTAGAAAATTGTTTTTAAATTTAGATTTTTAAATTTTGAATTCCTCGTGCTATGCACGAGGACATTCCCTTAGTAGTGGCGAGCGAAAAGGGATCAGTCTAAACCTAGTCACATCACATTGTGTGTGATGCGAAATGATAAATTTAAAAATCCAAATTTAAAAACAATTCAAAAGCACTAATTTTAAAATTTGAAATTAGAAAATTGTTTTTAAATTTTAAATTTGTAATTTTAAATTTCGCATCGTGCGTAGTGCGATGCGACTAGGGGTTGTAAGGGTTTAACGTCGGGGGCATTATTTATACTTGGAATAGTCCAAGTGTGAATAATGAATTCCGAGGGAGAACAGTAAGTTGTTAAAAGAAGTACCCTGGAAAGGGACGCCATAGAGGGTAATAGCCCCGTATTCTAAAATAATTTTACGCTCCTTGTTAGACTGTCGGCATCACATTTAAATATTACATATAGAACCTAGTAAAAATTAGTTGATGGCGAAGTTTTGGAGAGCCAAAAAACCACAAATGTAGATTATTCTACATTGAGGATTTTTTGGCTTGAAAAACAAGCCAGACATAATTTTTATAGGTTATGGGATGGAATATTTAGATGTGATGT
>C687J35174_10009252_pt1 | contig 12383 bp, 16 predicted proteins | sample RifCSPhighO2_01_FD_35174 | JGI IMG/M metagenome (IMG submission 35174) | reverse complement strand
GTCCAGAACAATGGAGCTGTTCGCGTCATCGGCGACGAGTTCAGGCGAGACGATTGCAAGAAAAACGAAACTTTGCTCACCTGGAATATCCAGGGCCCAAAGGGCGACAAAGGAGATAAAGGCGATACGGGAGAACAAGGCGGCCAAGGAGTACAGGGAGAGGTGGGTCCGCAAGGACTCGCCGGAACATCTCTGCATCTTTACGACGCGAACGGGCAGGATTTAGGAATTTTGGTAGACGCAGTAAATGGTTATGGCCAAAATTTCATTACATTTTTACCGGGACAAATGGTGACTATAACATTTGATCAATCATGGGGAGGGATTGTGGTGGGACCTTCGGTGAGTCCAATCTATTATCTTGAAAATGATTGCCAGGGTACCCCGTACACTGGTAGTCCATTTTATCCACCGAGTGCGATAGTATCTAGCCAGAGATTCTTCAAATCTACAGGCGGTACGTCGCTCAATCAACTAACGCTGTCAATACTTGAGTCGGGTGTGTGCAAAAATCAGCTTTTTGGACCAAATCCACTTCACCCACTGGAAGAGATTTCGTTTCCATTTACACTTCCTCTTGTCGGCCCTCTTGAAATAAGAGAGAACTAGAAGCTCAAACTCTATCGAGATGGGCTTTGTGTTTAATCCCTAGAATCTGCAATACCTTATGAGATACTGTACTAGATGCGGCATGGATTGAGTATGAAAGAAAACACGAAAGAATTTACTTTTGGAGTTGTATTCCTTGGAGGGTTATTTATTGCTACAGTTATATTTCTTTTTGAAGAACAAGGTGCTATAGCGGTTTTACTTTTTATGCTGTTCATCTATGGCCTGTTTCATAGAGGGTGACTAACGCAATCAACGCGGAGTTGGCAACTTTTTATGAAAGGAAGAATAAAACATTTTGTCCAAGTAGCTGAGGAGTATAAATATTTTCTTTTTGTAGTTTGTGTTATTGCTGGTGCTTTTTATTGGTACGAATGGCGGCCAACATATATTCAGAAAGGGTGCTGGCGCGGGGTAGAAAAAATAAAGAAGGGGAAATAAAAAGCTTTAAGTTCGTGTCTGATGAATTCCAAGCTACACTCGGAAATAAACAAGCTATAGACTTCCTGTATGCCAGTTGTTTGAGAAAAAAGGGCTTACTGGGGTAAGATAAGAATAAAAGTAAGTAGCATGACGGGGTAAACTTCTAAAATGTTTTGGAAATCTCTTTTGGTGGTTGCGGCGATTCAGGCGATATTTTGGCTTGGGGTTTGGATAGTGCAAGACGGGACGAAACCTCATCCCGAACGGCCACCTTTGTCCCCCCACGAATGGGTGGAGTGGTAGTCAGTATAAAAAGAAGTTTTTATAAAAATTTTAAAAAATTAGTGAGCTTACTTGAGGTGATATAAATAAAAAGATGAGGGGTGGGGTAGTGTCTTGTGTGGATGTAGATGGCTCAATTTCTCCCGAAGGCACAGGCCCTCGTAGCTCAACTGGACAGAGCAGGCCGCTTCTATCAGCAAGGTTGCGGGTTCAAATCCTCCCGAGAGCGTTACGCCATTTCCATAATTGTCAGCTATTTCTAACTACTTGTGGAAACAGAGAGGATGAAAGATAATAAAGGCAACAAGTATTTTCGTTGCCCTTTACTACTTAATCGGCTATAGTTAACCATCTATGAATAACAGTGAAGAACTCATCAAGAAAGCTGATATTCAGAAAATCGCCGAAGAAGGAGGTAGGATATATCAGCAGATCAAGACCCAATATGACCCTATAAAAAGAGGGAAGTTCTTAGCCATTGATATTGATAGCAAGAAAGTTTACCTCGGCAATACAAGCGCTGAAGCTTTGGAATTAGCGAGACAAAATCATCCTAAGACGGTGTTCTACGTAGTGAAGATAGGATTCGACGTTGCTGAAACGATGGCTCGGTCTTTCTCAGAGAGCCACTCGTAAATGCTGAAAGGTGTATTTGTCGAAAACATACCTCTCATACCAGTTGTTATCGCTTGGGGGCAAGCAGTACAAACTCCATTTGTTGTTTTGGACACCGGCTTTACGGGAGATTTGCAGGTAACGTCTAAAATAGCCCGCGAGCTTGGCTTAGAAGTAGCGGGTGTGACCAAATCAAGGATTGCCAATGGACAAGTTATTGATGTGTCTACGGCATTGGCTTTGGCGGCTATGGAAGGTTCAATCAAGACTATCCAAGTTTTAATTGCTGAAAGTATGCCTTTAGCGGGCATTAGTTTTTTATCTAAGTTTGGCTATAAGGCAACCATTGATTGCAAATATAAAACTATTACTTTGGAGAAGTCAGTTTAACCTTTTGGCGCTGAATCAGGGATGTGCTTATACTCATTTTGTCGCTGAATTACCGTTCTAATATTATTTGCGGTCATTGTGGAATAAAACCGCTGGTTTTCCACCAGCCAAGCGTAAACCCCGTTAGAACGGGCGCTTCGCGACCGGCTGATGGGGAGCATTGCACTCCCATCAGCTCACTCTCTATACCGCCGACAGGAGTCGGCGGCGTTCTAACGGGGTAAATCTGGTGCCAACCCTGTCCTATAAGTGCAACGCGCCTGCCTGCACAGGCGGGCGACCTTAAGTAAATCCTAAAGCGAAGAACCTATTCTCCAAAACGCTCGTGCGAGAAACTTCCCAACGAGGACATCGCTTTCCCGAAACACTCATCCGAGGAGCGTGCGTGGTCTCCATCAGGAGGCGCGACGAGGATGGTGAGTGAGAAATTCCGGCTGGGGAATTTCTCACGCTTTCGGAAAGCGCGTGTCCGAGCGCAACTACATTTCAGACGGCGCCCCCATCCCCAAAACCCCCAGCGTTCTTGCGAGAACAAACTGTGTCGCCGCGGCCAAGGCGATTCGCACTTCTTTCACTCCCGGCTCTGCATCCAGAATGCGGTTTTTTTCGTAGAAAGAGTGAAACAACTGTGCCAGCTCATGTGCGTAGTGGACAAGCCGCGAGACTCTGTAATCCTCGGCGATATCTTCTACGACATCAGGAAACTGGATCAGCTTTCGCAGTAAATTCCTTTCTGATTCGCTGGTCAAAAGTTTTATGTCAAAAGTCAAAGGTAACTCTGCGCCCTTCCTGAAAATACTGGCGAGCCGCGCATGCGCATACTGGATATAATAAACCGGATTTTCTTTGGTACGCTTTTTGGCGAGTTCCACGTCAAAATCAATATGCGTTTCGGGATTCTTTTCCAGAAAGAAGTACCGCGCCGCATCAAGCCCTACATCGCCAATCAGCTCATCCATCGTCACAAAAACACCCTTGCGCTTTGACATCAATTGCGCTTCGCCGTTGGCGACAAGATGGACTAACTGCATAACGACCACATCCGACTTTTCAATGCCTGCAATCTTGGCGACCGCCTGAATCCGCGAGACATACCCGTGATGATCCGCGCCTAAAATGTTAATCTTCGCGTCAAACCCGCGTTCTTTAGTTTCTAAATAATGCCCCGCGTCCACCAGGAAATAGGTCGGGAATTTATCTGATGTGACCAAAACCCGATCCTTATCATCACCAAATTCGGTTGTTTTAAGCCAAGTCGCGCCTTCGTTTTCATAGACGAGATTTTTTGATTTTGCCAGATCCAAAAATTTATCAACAAAACCCTTCTCGCTGATGTCTTTATATTCTGAAGTCCAGCGATCAAACGCGACTTCCATATTTTGGACTGCTGGCTGGATGAAATTTTCCAGAAACTCCTCGGCGACTATCCGCCCGAGTTCTTCGGGATTGTCTTTTTTTTGATTGAGAATTTCGGCTCGGGTTTTTGCCCAATCGGTGATATGGTCGCCGTGATAATAAACCTCATCATCCGGAACCAATCCTCCCGCGGCAAGAACCGAAAGACCGAGCATCCGCACTTGATTGCCAGCATCATTGACATAATATTCGCGCTCAACTATATGCCCGCGCATTGTGAGAACCTTACCCAGAACATCGCCGAAAAATCCACCGCGGCCGTTCGCTAGAGTTAAAGGACCAGTCGGATTAGCCGAAATAAACTCCAGCTGAATCTTCCGGCTTCCTTTTGTGTCGCTACCATACGTATGCGGATTGGAAAGAATTCGCTCGAGTTTTGACTGCAAAACTTCGTCAGATAGGGTGATATTTAAAAACCCCGGCGGCGCGACTTCTACTTTTTCAATAATCGCGGGATCAGAAATTTTCGCGGCAAATTCCGCGGCAATCGTCATTGGATTTTGGCCGCGCGCTTTCGCCCAAACCAGCGGCAGATTGGTCGCATAGTCTCCTTGATCTGGCCGCGGTGGGGCAACCAACGAAAATGCGAGCCCTGTTTCGCCGGTCGCTTCCTCTAAAATTCCTCGCAACTTCTCGCGCAACATATGCTTGCTCCAGTCTAAAAGAAAACTCAAGTAAAACAAAAGGGTTAAATCTTTGGCGAATATAACTCGCCAAAGATCGCCCGAACATTCAGCGAACTGAATGTTAAAGGGGCTCACCGTCGCGCATCGCGCGACGGTGAGCCCGTGGCCTCGAACCCCCGCTCATCCGGCCCTCGGTCGCAAACGCTCGAGAAGAAAGCTCACCATCCCACCGAAAGCCAGAGTGATGAAACTGACGAGACCGAGGAGTAGCAACAGCACCATACTCCTACCCGCAAATTGATCGGGGGTCCCAGGACCATACATCAGGTCCCAATCGACTGGCTGAACAGCCTTGTCCGGCTCCACCAGCGTCTCGTGGTTGTCCGCGCCCATTGGAGTTTCTGCCATGGCTTCCTCCTTTTTTATCCGAGTAGCCGTAGCCAATGAAACAGTTTCGGGATCAGGAACCAAGAAGCTAGAGCGACAAAAAGAATCACAATAGCCCCCGCTGCGAGAAGCACCCGCTCTAGAACCCAGAGCGACGAGCAGGGCATATCCTCTGCGCCAACCGCATCGGAATCTGATGATGGAAAATCCACCACGCCATCTTCAAGGTCCCAGATCTTAGCCATGCCGCCTCCTCTCTGCATCACATTGATCATGTGACATACGACATTCTCCTCCCGAACAATTGGGCCATAGCGCCACGCGTGGCTTATCCTTTCCTCGCAGCTTTCGCCACACGAAACCGGGAGCACAACCCGCAACGACAGCAATGCTCATGACCGGAACTACCAACATTCCAAAGAGCGAAAAAACCAAACCCGTTGCCGCGAGGGCAATCCGCCTCATCGCCGCGCCTCCTTTCAGCTAGACTTCTAGCCACAGTTAAACTCCACGTTACGCTAAACGTACCACGACCTGTGTTAGAATCAATGCACAGACATGGAGCCCTACGCCGTCAACCGCAAAGCATCTTTTGACTATGAAATACTGGAAACCTATGAGGCCGGGATTGAGCTTCTGGGTTTTGAGGTAAAAGCAGTCAAAAGCGGCCGGATTATGCTGACCGGCGCTTTTGCTGTGCCGCGCGGGACAGAAATTTGGCTTACAAACGCTACNATCCCCGCCTACCAGCCGCAAAATACGCCGCGAGGGTACGATCCGGAACGGGCGCGGCGGCTTCTCCTGCATCGCGCCCAAATTGGGNCATTAATCGGGAAATCCAGAGAAAAGGGCTTGACCCTTCTCCCCCTTCGCGTATATAGTAAAAACTCAAAGATCAAGGTCTTAATTGGCGTGGGGCGTCACAAGAAAGCGTTCGACAAACGCGAGAAAATTAAAAAGCGCGATATGTCGCGGGAGGCCGAGCGAACATTGAGAAGCTAGAAACTAGCGACTAGCCACTAGGAAATCTGCTGATGAGGAATTACAATCGGCGTTAGTGGCTAGTGGCCATCCACTAGGAACAAGCGCGGGGACGTATTGATTCGACAGATCATTCAAAAAGAAACATTCGGATCGAGGTGCCGGGCTCCTCGTAAAACTTCTGGCAACAATACGTGCAAACGTATTCAATTCAAACGGNGCTTTTGCGCCCGCTATGGCTTAATCGCGTTTAACGCGACCTAAATCATAGTTGCTTCCCCGAAGAAGTTCCTTCGGGCATCGGTTCCATTGCGTCGCATGGGTGGGTCGCCGGTGTGATATAGTGCGACTTGAGCTTGGATTTTCCCGGGGACCAGGCTGACCATTACCGGACAACAGCTACGAGGATCTTGTCGGATTCTNNACTTCGCTGGCTGTAAAACGAATCCGACTATGTCCGTAGTCAATGTTTCTTGGCGACGATCTGGACGCGGGTTCATTGCCCGCCGTCTCCACCCCGTTAGAAAAATTACATGAGCCAGTAGCCACACAGTGAGAACCCCATACAAAATTGGACAAGAATTACAAGACAGACATGTGTAATTTTTCTAACGGGGTTCACATAGAAAATGCAAAGTGTAAAAATCAAAATGTAAAATTATAGTCACACGCCGCATTCTTTAATTTTCAATTTTGAATTGTCATTTTCCATTTTGAGATTTACATTTTAAATTTTTTCTACTATCCAAAAACGTTACCGCGTCAACCAATATATCCGAGCGCTCGAACTCCGTGTGATCATGGACAACGGAAAGAACTTGGGCGTTATGACCCGTGAGGCGGCGCTCGCCGAAGCGGCGCGCCAAGGACTTGACCTGATTGAAATTGCGCCGACCGCTAATCCTCCAGTCGCCAAGATCATGGAGTATGGCAAGTTTAAATACCAAGAGGAGCGCGGCGAGCGCGAGCACCGCCCGAAGAAATCCGGCGGCGAAGTCAAAGGTATTCGCATCGGTTTTAAAACGGGAAAGCACGATTTGGAAGTCCGCGCCATGCAGGCCAAAAAGTTTTTGGAGCGGGGCGATATGTTAAACATCACCTTGGTCTTGCGCGGGCGTGAAAAAGCCCATCAGAACTTGGCGCTTGAGAAATACTACGAGTTCTTGAAATTAATCCCCATACCTGTTACCCTCGACGGGACCCCCCGCAAGATGCCGAAGGGCATCTCGGCTATTGTTCGCAAAGTATAGATATGATCAAGACCAGAAAATCAATCACAAAAAGATTTAAAGTTACTTCTTCAGGAAAACTGCTTCGGCGTGTAGCGCGAAAGAATCATTTTAATGCCAAGAAACGCCGGGCGACACAGCTACGCGGCTCGTCCATGCGCGTATTCACCGGAGTTGATGCGAAGAAAGTCCGGGCCGGCCTCCCCCACAGCTAATCTCTATCACCTGCTACCTGCCACCCATTCTATTATCTGTAACCTATCACCTAACCTATGACTCGAGTCAAACGCGGAGTACATGCCGCCAAAAAGAGACGTAAAACATTAAAATACGCCAAAGGATTCCGCTGGGGGCGAAAATCTAAAGAGCGCCAAGCGCGCGAGGCGTTACTGCATGCCTGGACCTACGCTTTTCAGCATCGCAAAAAGAAAAAGGGAGAATTTCGCGCGCTTTGGAATACAAAAATTAGCGGCGCCCTCTCGCAGGAAGGAATATCATACAGCAAATTTATCGGCGCACTAGCCAAAAAGAAAATCCTGCTCAACCGCAAAATGCTCGCGACAATCGCGGAATATCATCCGGATGTTTTCAAAAATGTCCTAGCCGAAGTCAAGTAACTAAAATGGCCTCCCTACGCCCTTTTGGATACGAGGGTCAAGAGAAAAAGAAACACTCCCGCTAAAATCACTGCCGGCCCCGCGAGGATATCCAGCCAGTAAGAAGCGGCTAAACCCAAAAACACAGACAGCGCGGCAATCACAATACTGGAGACGCAAAATGCGGCGAAGGATTTTGAAATGTTCTTGGCGGCGGCAGCCGGAATAATTGTCAATGTTCCCATGAGTAATGTTCCCACGAACTTGATGCCCAAAGCCACAATCAGCGCCACCATCACAAGAAAAATAAATTCCACCGTTTTTAAGCGCGCTTTAGACACATGCCCCAAATCGGGAGCGGCAATTGAAAACATCAGCGTCCGAGAAGAAAATATGGTTCCCGCCAGCACTAACAAAGAAACTATGATAGCAGTCCAGGCCTCAAATGAAGAAATTTTTGTAAAATCGCCGAAAAGCGCCTCCAAAAGCTCCGGCTCGGGAGTTAAAAGTATCCCAACGGCTAAGCTTGCTGTAAATAATACTCCGACAATCGCATCGGCCGGCAGATTGGTCCTTTGCTGAATGAGATAAATCAGCACGATGCCGACCAGGAGAAAAGCGAACGCGCCAAAAAACGGCTGGATATTCCAAAGCAGCGCCAATGCCAGCCCGGGCAACGCCACGTGTGACAACGCATCCGACACCAAAGACATCCGCCGCATCACCAGAAAAACACCCAAAAATCCCGCCGCAACGGATGTTGCCAGAATCGCCAAGATATTAATGAAGCCGATTCCGTTAATCAAGCTATCCATATAGTTGCTCGCGCTTATATAATGTCCTCTGTTTCATGCACGTCATGCAAATGATGATAATATGCCGGTTCTCCTCCGTACAGTTTCGCGAGCGTCTCGGGTGTTAAGGCCTCCCGCGGCGCGCCCGAACACACCAATGATCTATTTAAGCAAAGTACCGTTGTCGCGTAACGATACACAATGTTTAGTTCATGAGAAACTAGAATGATGGTGATCCCGAAACGATCCTGCAATTCGTGCAGTAGGTTATAAATGGTTTGTTCTCCGGTTGCATCAATGCCTGCTGTTGGCTCGTCGAACAGTAAAACATTTGGTTTATCAAAAAGCGCCCAGGCGATGAGTACCCGCTGAAGCTGGCCGCCCGAGAGCGTTCCCAATCGTTCATCGATACTCGACTCGGCAACTTGAACCATACGGAGCGATTCCTGGATCTTATTTTCCATTTCGCCCCTGGCAAATATAAATTTTGCCGCATGCAGGAGAAAAAACTCGCGGACAGTCAGAGGAAGCGATTTTTCAACCTGAAAGCGCTGCGGCACATAGCCGATTTTTGCATCTTTCGACCAGACAATCTTGCCCTTATACGGCAAAAGGCCGACAAGTGTTTTTAAGAGAACCGATTTCCCGGCGCCGTTCGGTCCCAAAATTGCAACCACCTCGCCCTTTGGCACCACAAATGAAACGTCGCGGAGAACCTCCTCTCCGTAAAACACTACCGACAAGCCGCTCACCTCTAAAATAGACTCTTGACCCATATCCGAACTCTATCACGCAAAAGTACGACTGACAAAAACCACTATCTGCACTCTTTATTGCTGAGCGAACATCCAAAGATGCCAAATGTAGCCAACTCCTGTAGCGAACGAAGTATTAACTTTACCCCGTTAGAACGCCGCCGACTCCTGTCGGCGGTATAGAGAGTGAGCTGATGGGAGTGCAATGCTCCTATCAGCCGGTCGCGAAGCGCCTGTGCTTACGGGGTTTACCGTTCATTGACAATGATATAATGGGGGTGATCTGTGGTATATATGCGATGAGTGTTAGTCTGTTGCCACATCATATAACAAATATGCAAAACGAGGCGACACCAGTGAACGACCTCGGCTTGGAAACTAGCGAGTCTCCAGACCAGAAAGAGACCCCGCGATCTGCTGACGCAGAGGTCGCGGCTTTTGCGACTGAATTGTTTTCGGCGCGCTTTGCGGAGAGGAATAAAACACCGCAAGAAATCGAAGAACTAGTCGACTCGTTCCACGAGAGACTACTCGAACAAGCCGGCATTGAGAGAAAAATTTCAGCCATTACGGGCACAACCGCCGAATATAACGAGCGTAAACTCCCCTACCGCTTCCGCCTTGGGATTAAGACATTTCTTGAAACGTACATAGATTTCGTAAAAGAAAAGTTAAAAGGCGACTTGCCAACGCGAGAAAGAACCAAGGGACTAATACGAGAAATAGATAATTCCCTTTTCTCTTCTCACCCGAATCTCGCCAGTTACTGCGGAGACTACAAAGATATGCTTGAGGTCGCCGCAAAAACACTTGATGCGCCCGAATTACAAGGGACGCTTGCCTCACACATCATCGGCGAGCTGAATTATAACTTGAGTTTTGACAGTAAGGCAGAAGAAAAGATAGAAGAAATGCTGGCAAACTGCTCTAATCTCGAAGCAATGAGACTTATCAGCATCCTTGAAAGCGTCGCAAATGAGGCTGCCGCAAACGGGAAGTGGGCAGACAGGGGGTTTAGCAGTATAACCGCCGCCATCGAAAAACAAAAACAACATTCGTCGCCGCTTGTTGTTCTTTACTCTAGCGCAATGTCAAAACGCTTGCGAGAAGAAGCAGAGGATCCGTCGCTGGGTGTCGTCCGGTATCGCGATGATCCGAATTACGCGCGGCTAAGCAGAGATATGACAAAAAGGGAGGTTCAAGAACACCGTGAACTAACTAAATCTCTAACTCTTGAAAAAGAACTTAGCCGCGGCGGGAGACTGCAATACATAGCCAAGGATGCCATTGCCATTACCGACCAGGGGCTTATACCTCACGAAGTAGCGCTCATTGACCGCAAAGAGATCCTGAACACTAGCAGAGAAAAAGACTCTGTTCCCATCCCAGCTCAATTTATTGATCTCGCTGATGTCTACAAAGATGGACGCATCAACCCATTTAATCTTAAAGAGGAGGGTGATACTAAACTCTTGATCCAGCGCTTCCACGATCCCTTCATGCGGCAGGAGATAAAAAATACTCTTGGCGTTTCGTTAATAGACATCTCTTTCGAATCACAGCTTTATCTCTTGCGCTTTATGGCGGATGCCGACCGTCCTACTTTTGCGCGGCTTGAAGCTATTACCCACCGCATCCCTAATCAAGCAATTACATTTCTTGAGTCGTTTCTGGCGCTCCGCACAGGAGACGAGTTTGCTGAAAGCTTGCTAACGATCGGCGAGAAGTTGCGCCCAAAAGAAATAAACGGAATCCTTTACTCTCTTGAGCGCATCTACAAAAGCGGAGTTGAATTTAAAAACTTTTTCGGCCAAATTGAACCTGAACTTGGTCGCGGAGTTTATCTCGCGCTCGTCAAGCGTACAACAGAACTTCTCTTGGTGATTCAAGAAGTTATTCAGAAGGGAAAAGCTGAAACTCAACTCTATAATGGAGAAAAAATTGCCGCAACGGATATCAAAAGTGTTTGCCAGGCCCTTACCAGTCTAGAATACAGCATAACAACAATAGCGGAAGCCCTGCGTCAATCAGCCGAGGCGCCACGCAGTACTGAAGCGCCGTCACAAACTCATGAAACGGTTCACGCGATTCGATTTGAAACCCCAAAAGTTCTGCTGCAGGTGCGCGAGCAAGGAGCTAAAATCGGGGCGCACGATGCCACACGCGAGTTTGACGGCGAAGCGCGTATTAATTTTCTAGTCAATATAAAAACTGATGAGCCAATACCAGAAGAACTCTCCCAACCACTCCGCCAGCAAGCTTTAAGCATTCGACTCGATCGCGAAGGAACCGTCTGGATACCCGGTGCGTCGGTCGCAATTCCCGAGAGTGACCCAACGCGTCAGCAAGGATCTCTCTCACTCGATATCGGTAGTATCTACGGCGAGCCGGACAATCCCAATGTTGAAATTGGTCGGCTACTTGCTATTGGAAACGCGCTTATCGCAGAAAAGCGGGGTGAGAAAGCGAATTTCAACCACGTGCGCGAAGTTTTTGATCCGAAATTCGGTGATGCCGAAGTGTTTGCGGATGTTGTAAGAAAACTGGGGTCGAATCTCGCGGGAGAACAATAGGTTAAAACCCCCGAAATAGAAAAAAGCGCCGCGCGAGTGCAAGTACGCGAACGCTCTTTTCATGAGTGCTGGGAGGGGTCTCACTCCGCGCCTCCCCATCGCGGTCGGTTTCTTTTTCACACTGGTCAGGATCCGCATCCTGCCAGCAACCGGAGCCACCGGATTTTCGGTCATCCTCGCAGGTCGGCTACGCCCGCGAGGTAAATGGACAGTTCCATGCTGTTCTCCTTTCTGCTTGATTAGTTGTTCATATCAAGGTACGGAGGGTGCGGGTCGTAGGGAGTGATTTCCTCCCACGACTCCCACCCGCCGACCATACCGTAGCCCTCGCGATACGACTGCGAGAGCACGGCGTAGCCGCCCGGCCACCGTACAAGGTAGACGTTCAAGGCGATTTTCATCGCCTCTCCAGTAGCTCCCTCGGTGGCGACCCTGCCCCTCGGACAGCCGGCAACCAAACCGGCTTGCCAGATTACGTCGCCGAGAGCCATTTTCTCTTCCTTTCTCGCCGTTTTCACCCACGGACGCGGGGATTTGCGCGCACTCCTCACTTCATGAGGTCAAGCGCACGGAGCTTGTATTCCACCGCGCGTCGGACGTTCGCATCCGTCATGTGAGGCACGAGCTCTGCGAGCCGCACCTCGGCAGCGCCACCGAAGTGGCGCTGCGAGAACTGCTCGACGCCCCGGATGCAGAGGCCCGCCGCC
>C687J35174_10009247_pt1 | contig 12388 bp, 14 predicted proteins | sample RifCSPhighO2_01_FD_35174 | JGI IMG/M metagenome (IMG submission 35174) | reverse complement strand
GTTCTTGNGGGGGGGGGGAGCTTTTTGGAAAAGAAGAATTCAATTCGCTCATACCTACGAGGATATCATTTCTGTCGAGAATCTGCTTAGCGCATGGTGTGAATTCCTGAAAGGAAAGCGGCATAAGCGCGACGTGCAGGAGTTCCAGCTTCGTCTCATGGACAATATTCTCGCGCTTCATCGCGATTTGCGGAACAAGACGTACTGTCACGGCGGCTACAAGCATTTCAAGATCGCCGACCCGAAGCCGCGCGATATCCACAAAGCATCCGTCCGCGACCGCCTGCTCCACCATGCGCTGTACCGTCAACTTTATCCATTTTTTGGCCGCACATTCATCGCCGACTCATACTCATGCCGTCTCCGCAAAGGGACACATCGGGCAATGAATCGTTTCCGCGCTTGCGCGTATCGCGAGAGCAGGAACCATACACGCACCGTGTGGGTCTTAAAGTGCGATATCCGTAAGTTCTTCGCATCAATCGACCATCGAGTTCTTGGCGATATTCTCCGCCGGTACATTCCCGATCCGAACATCCTCTGGCTTCTAGAACAAGTCATCTCCAGTTTCCCACCCAAGCCGCCTCACAACATTCCAACATTCTCAAGAATGTTGGAATGTCCGAAAGGGCTGCCGCTCGGGAACCTCACCTCGCAACTTTTGGTAAACATTTACATGAACGAGTTTGATCAGTTTGTGAAGCACCGACTCAAAGCGAAATACTATATCCGTTATGCTGATGATTTTGTCATATTGTCGGAGGACAAAAATCGCCTGGAAGAATTATTACGATATATCGTAATAATTCTTCGTGATCGATTGAAGCTGGAGTTGCATCCGGACAAAGTCTCTATTACCACGCTTGCATCCGGCGTTGATTTTCTCGGTTGGGTTCACTTTCCAAACCATCGTGTCCTGCGGACGACGACCAAGCGAAGGGTGTTGAAGCGCGTACGACATAACCCGAAAGAAGAAAGCATACAGTCGTATCTCGGCTTGCTTTCTCATGGCAACGCGCAGAAGCTCTCGGCGGCCCTGTGTGAGCTTGAAGAAAGGCGGGGTATAGAGTACACTGGCTCGTACTAACGTATCCATAACAAAAGTAGCATGTCTGAATTCAGCAAAGAGAGAACACTCGTCATCATCAAACCGGATGGCGTCCAGCGGTCGCTTATCGGTGAAGTGGTTCAGCGCTTTGAACGCGTGGGACTAAAGATTGTCGGACTGAAGATGGTTGTCCCCGATGCACAGAAGATTGAGGAGCACTACACGCTCGACCCTAAGTGGCGCACTGTAACTGGAGAAAAGGCAATCGAATCCTATAAAAAGCGCGGACTTACACCTCCTTCAGAAGATCCGTTTGAGGTAACGGGAAAGATTCTAGAGAATCTCAAGAAATACATGACTTCGGGCCCGGTGGTAGCGATGGTGTGGCAGGGCGCACATGCTGTTGAATTGGTGCGGAAAATCACCGGCGGAACAGAGCCACTGTCCTCTGATGTTGGAACAATCCGTGGCGACTTCGTTCTTGATTCCTATCGTATGGCGGACACTGACAAGCGTGCGGTGCGCAACATTCTCCACGCATCCGGATCGGTTCCTGAAGCGGATAATGAAATCAAACATTGGTTTAAAGACGAGGAATTGATGAATTATCGACTTGTGCAGGAGCAGATCCTCTACGACGTCAACCTCGACGGTATTTTAGAGTAACTACTTTTATCACTGCTCAACACTTACCACAAAATGCACCATGGTGCATTTTGTGGTAAGTCCTATTTCAGCCTGTTTTTTGGCTGATTCGATTTATTTTAGTGAATGGCAGGTGAATCACTCCTTCAGATTCTTCATGGAGTACGCTACCTACTGGTAGAGCCGTACGGGTGCGCGAACAGGATACGCTTTTTATTGTTTGGCAAGATATGTGGATAGTGCTATTTGATATACTGTATGCAGGGAATTGAAAGTATTGTCCACTTAAATACTTGTTCAGGGAGTTCAATATCGCATTAAGAATGCGCGGAGCGCACTTTCGGGATCGCGAGAGATGCCGCAAGCGCGCTCCACGTATCGCTGAGGACACCCACCTGGGTAACCCTAGGGCAAGTGCTTTCATTCCCTATCCATGACGCCCCGCTTTGCGCGGGCGTTTTGGTTTTTGGTGATTTTCGTTGGTATACTAGGGGATATTTATGTACCGCCATCCGTTATTTATTTTCATATTCGCGCTCATGTCGCTCATCGCACTCCTCCACACTGCGGCAACCGAGCTCTTTTTGTACTGGCTGTATCCGTGGTTCGATACTTTGGTGCATTTTCTCGGCGGCCTCTTTATCGGGCTCTCCGCGCTCTGGCTTTTCTTTGAATCAAGATACATTGCGCTGAAACGATCCGCTCTGCGGGCATTCTTGGTTACTCTCGGTGCGATTATTGTAGTCGGCATAGGATGGGAGATATTTGAACTTGTCGCCGGCATTCCTATCGAAGATAATTTTGTCGCCGACACTATCACCGACTTATCTATGGATGTCTTGGGGGCAATGCTCGGGTATCTCGCATTCAAAAAACTCTATCTTTCTGTAACCCATGACGCGTAAGAGCACGCTCACATTTTGGGGCGGTGCGGGGACAGTCACTGGAGCAAACTTTCTCTTTGAATCGGGGTCATTGCGCCTCCTCGTTGACTGCGGTCTTATCCAAGGAAGTGAATTTTGCGATCAGTGCAATTACGACCCGTTCCCGTACAATCCGAAAGAGATCGGAATTCTTTTTGCGACACACGCACATGCGGACCACATCGGCCGGATTCCAAAGCTGGTCAAAGAAGGATTTACTAATGTTATATATTCAACAGCCGCCACGCGCGACCTTGCGGAAGTCATGCTCGAAGATGCGGTAGGGATTCTGAAGAGAGAGGCGCTCCGACTGGGGCGTCGGCCACTCTACGATAGCGCGGATGTTCGAAAAGCTCTCAATCTTTGGAAGACTGTGTCGTATCACGAGACCATCCCTCTTGGGGAAGGTTTCAGTGCAATCTTGAAAGACGCGGGGCACATCCTCGGCTCCGCAATGGTCGAACTCTCTCGAGAAGGGAGAAGAATCGTCTTTACAGGCGATTTGGGCAATTCTCCTTCCATCCTCATGCCGGATACCGAAAAGGTAGAGGACGCAACGTATCTGGTCATGGAGAGCGTGTATGGAAATCGTACTCACGAAGCGAAAGATGACCGCTCGCTCATGTTGCAAAAGGCAGTAGAGGACACAGTGAAACGAGGCGGGACGCTCGTCATTCCGTCATTTTCAATCGAGCGGACGCAAACGATTCTCTATGAACTCAACAAGCTTTTTGAGCAGAACATCATTCCTTCAGTACCCGTCTTTCTCGATTCTCCGCTCGCAATTAAGGTAACCGACATCTATCGGCGCTATACGAAACTTCTCAATGACAAAGTCCAGGAAGGAGTGCACAGCGGAGATGATGTGTTCGATTTTCCCTCACTCTCACTTACCGCATCGTCTTATGAATCGAGAGAGATAGTGGATGCGCCTTCGCCGAAGATTATCATTGCGGGGGCGGGGATGTCGGGCGGGGGACGTATTGTACAGCACGAAAAAGAGCACCTCTCTGACGCAAAGAATATGCTGTTGCTGGTTGGCTACCAAGTAGCTGGGTCGTTGGGGAGAAAGATTCAGGATGGTGCCAAAGAAGTAGTGATTTTTAATGAACGAGTCCCCATTCGCGCGGAAGTACGGACTATTCGCGGCTTTTCTGGACACAGAGATTCTGTTGGTCTCGTGGCGTTTGTTGAACAGACTGCAGAGTCTCTTGAGCGCGTCTTCGTCGTTATGGGTGAGCCAAAAGCATCACTGTTTCTAGTTCAACGCCTGCGCGATTACCTCGGCGTACACGCTATAAGTCCGGAGAAAGGAGAGTCGTTTGAACTTCAGCTTTGAAAATATGTAAAAAGAAGAAGCCCCACAGTGTGAAGTCGTGGAGACTTCTCCTGTGGGGCTTTGGCTAGTCGAGCGCGGGGTGGACTATGACGCCCACGAGGCCCCAGATGGCGAGAAAGGCCCAACCTCCCCAGTTCGTCACGAAGGTGGGGGAGATGTCAGCCGCGATCGTCATGAAAAGACCTGCGATGATTGCGCTCGCTACGAGCGTTGCAAGCAATCGACACATGAATGTGTCGAAATCGAACATGCTTCGTGCCGCCATGGGGGCATCCTTTCAAATCAAAATGGAACCGTAACTTTTGCAAGTATGGCATATCATATATCGTTTGTCAATTAATTCAGAGGGTACAAAAAACCGCCTTTGGGGGCGGTTTTTTGCTTTCTTTAGGAAATTTATCGTGCCTTTTCGACGATTCTCTTGAAGGCCTCGGGACGCGTCTGTGCAATTGCTGAAAGCACTTTGCGGTCGAGTCCAATTTCTTTCACTTTGAGCAGATGGATGAATTTGCTGTAAGAAAGCTCAAGCGGACGGATTGCCGCGTTGATACGCACATTCCACAACTTTCGGAAATCATTCTTTTTGTCCCGACGGTGGGCGAAGGCATAGGTGCCGGCGTGGAAAATAGCCTCACGCGCCTGTCGTTCTTTCGTGGAGCGACCGAAGTTGTACCCCTTTGTCTGCGCAAGGACATTGCGGCGCCGTTTTAATGCGGTTGTTCCTCTTTTTACTCGTGCCATATATTAATTGTGCGGAATAAACCGGCTTCTGATCTTATTGGTAAATGCAATCGTATGTGTCCGCTTTCCTTTCAGTTGTGTGTTGCGCGATTCTTTTGCATTGAAATGATTTTTACCCGGCGCGCGCGCAACCACCTTTCCGGTTTTGGTAAATCTCAATCGTTTTGTGTATGACTTGTTCGTTTTCATCTCGTACGAAATAGGACGCGGACTATGAAGTTTTTGTCCTAAGATTTAAGATTGATAATTTTCGACTATATACATATCTGAAGCTTAATGAACACTGCGTCCGCTATTTCGTACGGGATTCATAAATGGTCTGGTTACGCTTTCTTTTCCTGTCCTTCCGATGTCCCTTTTTCTTTCTTTTCTCCCTTACTGCGCTCAAGAGTGACCGAGAGGCCTTTCGGGCTCTTCTTTATCGCATCAGCGATCTTATACTCTTCGGTGATGAGGTGCAAGAATCGTTCAAGGCGTTCCTTGAGGAAATTGAATTCCATGTACTTGTAGCGGCCCCACAAAAACAGATCAACCTTAACCCGATGGCCTTCTCCAAGCCAATTCGAGACCCGACGCGCTTTGAGATTCAGATCGTGTTCGCCGGTGCCGATCTTTACTTGAGCTGATTTTGTCTCTGTAACGTGGGACTTCGCCTTTGCCTCACGCAGTTTTTTCTTTTGCTCGTACTGAAACTTACCATAGTCCATTATTTTTGCAACCGGCGGGGTTGCCATGGGCGAGATCTCGATAAGGTCGAGACCTGCCGCCTCCGCTGCAGCAAGAGCGTCTTTGAGAGACAATACACCTAAATTAGCGCCGTCGGCGCCGAGTACCCGCAACTCTGCAGCCCGGATGTGTTTGTTGATGCGTGTAGAATCACTCACTGACTTCAGTATGTTACAGGGGATACTGTACCATATTTAGCTCCAAAGAACAAATGGTGCACAGTAGAGGCAGGTCTTTATAGTATCATTCAAAATTATTCAGCCTCCGCAAAATTTCCTTTGCGGAGGCTGATCGTGCGATCAAATCAAACGTAATCGCGGAACGCAGAAACGCCGAACTTTCTCAAATAGCCACCCAGGCTTCGCTCCCGTTGCTCTGACAGACGCTGTTTATTTAGGAGGTCTGTGGAGGCGTCACTTTGAGCGTCATGGAATGTCCAAAGGATTTGTACTGCAGGGTGGTCTTCCATCGCCATCCGTTTTTGTACATAGGTCTCTGTGAACAATCTGAATTGTTCAGACAGATCGGCGGGGATCAGGGTGACTTTCTTTGCCTCATACCACTGATCTGTTGTATAAGACGGAAAAGTCCCGTGGCGTTCCCATGTTATGTCGAGAACGTAGAAGTTGAGCTGGCGAGACAGAACGATTGTGCGAGCGCAAACTGGGGTCAGCGGCGAGGGCCACATCGGCCATGACGGACGTGAGACAATCCACGCGCAGCGCAGGAACGTCATGTTGTGGCGCACCCCTTTCGGTAGGCCTGCAAAAATGACCTCGTCGGAAGTAGCGCGGCACTTTATCCCTTCCCCCTTCTCATTGTCTTCGAGTATCTGCCGGATGGATTTGAGCCGATCATGAAAGAAATTGATGGAAAGCAATTGTTTTGCTTTCTCGATGATCTCGGCCAACGTAGCTGGCGGTAGCTCCCATGGATTAATGCTTAGGGAACCAGTGACAAACACAGTAGCTTTGTCTTCGGTAGATGATATGGTCGCAACCATGACGAGTCCTTTCGGGTTGAGTCAACGTTCTGGAACCACGGTTCCATACTGTTAGTACTATATTTTCACGACATTGTCAATAGAACAATATTTCGAAACAATTCGTCAGGTGAGCTAGCCCCGAGACTCGAGCTCCCTCGTGTAGTCTTGCTCAAAGATGCTCCACATGGAGAAAAAGAATCCGGCGATGATGGGGCCGATAATGAAGCCGGTAATTCCGAATACGCTTAAGCCGCCGAGGATGGAAATGAGGATAATGGCGTCCGGCATCTGTACATCGCGCCGCACCAGAATCGGGCGCAAGACATTATCAATTAAGCTGATGACAAAGATGCCTCCGCCCAAGACCACGACTCCTTGCCATACAGACCCAGTCAAGAGGAGCAGGAGGCCAGCAGGGAACCAAACAATGAATGAACCAAGTGCGGGGATGATGGAGAGGAGCGCCATGATAACTCCCCACAGTAGTGCTCCGTCAATGCCGGCAACTACAAAGAGAATCCCGCCGATTGTTCCTTGGACGACAGAGACAACCAAGGTTCCTTTAAAGATTGATCGGGTTACAGCAACAAAGTTTTGATACAGTGTCCACTCGCGTTCTTTTCCTAATGGAATTATGTGCATAATCTTTGTGCCGATAGCCGGTCCGTCGCGCAAGAGAAAAAACAAGAGATACACAGTGAGGAGGAAGCTCACAAGGAATCCAAATGTTGCTTGCCCAAAGACAACCGCTTGGCGAGTGACAAAATCAGCCCCGGTCTGCGCAAATGAGGAGAGCCGACTGCGGACCTCGTTTTGTTCAATGCCATACCTCTCTAGGAAACCGAGCACGTCTGTGACCCGCTCCATGATACCTGCGCGCGTCACTCCGCTGTCTTCGGTAGACACTCGCTCATAGAGATCCAACGATTGCTCGACGACCTGTCCGCCCAAGACCCAGAGCGGCACGAAGATAATCGCAAAGACGCACAGGAGAGTCAGGAGTGCAGCAATTGTTTTGTACTGCACCATTCTCACAAAGTGCGCCTGAATGGGGTAGAAGACGATTGCCAGAATTACCGCCCAGAAAATCGGCATAAGAAAATCATTGATAAGCCAGAGGAATCCGGCAGTTCCTATTGCAAGGAGGCCAAAGAAAACACCGCTTTGAATTATTGAAAACGTATTTCGTACGGGATTCATCATGAAGCAATTCTATCACACGGGTTATTTCCAGACTCCCTTCGAACATATTGTGTAGGTTTCATGATTTTTTCACCAAAAGAACACTACTGTAAGTAAGAGAGCTCATCAATGGTTAATTTATAAGCCGCGTAATTAAAAATCCTATGAATACGAATGTGCAAAATCTGATTGTAGGCATCGTTGTACTCGTTGTCCTGATTGCGGGCGGCCTTTGGTTATTTTCAAGAGGTTCCCAAGAGGGTGTGCTGAAAAGTGGCGCAGAAGAGTCAAACGGCACGGGGACAACCACAACCGAGAGTGTGGCGATGACACGGACAGCGGGGCGCGTTTCTCAAGGCGTTGGTACCGAAGTTGATTCTATTACCACGGTTCGGTATACGAACAGCGGCTTCGTGCCCTTTATTACCGAGGTTCGGCTCGGCGAGTCGGTGCGTTTTGTGAATGAGAGCAGCAAGGCGCTCCGCGTCACATCCGAAGGCCATCCAACCGCTGTGGAGCAACATTACCCAGGCTTTAACGCAAGCAAGTCGATCGGTAGAGGGGGGAGTAGGCGCTCTCTTTCACCGAGCTTGGCGCATGGGGGTACAAGAACCTTGATTTCGAATCCCACCTCGGCGCAATCGTCGTGATGCCGTAGTTATAGATTGAAAAAAGAGCTTGATATTGTCGAACTCCTTATCCAGACACGCCTTGTCGCAGTACACACAACTTTCTTGAACGACTCTGCACTCGTCGATTGCGAAGGACGTTTTGACAGATACCCCTGATTTAGTATTCTTAAATAATCACGCCGAATACTATGCAACACGGAACCCTCTACAGCATTATCGCGCTCTCCCTTGTTGCGGTTTTGATGTTTGTTGGCTTTACGTTTCTCCCTGGAAATCAAGACATTCTTGGCGGGTTGCATATCCCCCAAAAGGTAGAGGAGCAAGAGAACCAGTCTGCCGCAGTGCTTTCGGGTGGAGAAAATCAAGATGCTTTGAACAATTTGGTGACGGTACGCTATACCGATCAGGGATTCGTCCCGTTCATTACCGAAATAAAACTTGGTCAATCGGTGCGATTCGTCAACGAAAGCACACACACTCTTTTTGTGACATCAGAAGATCACCCGACTGCGGTTGACCAAAATTATCCCGGCTTTAGTTCAAGCAAATCGATTGGTAAGGGAGAAGAATGGGCGCTCTCGTTTACTAAGAAGGGCTCGTGGGGATACAAAAATTTAAATAAGGAAGAACACCTCGGGACGATTGTGGTGACGGAATAACAAAAGCAGCCCGCACAAGCGAGTCCGTGTGGACTGCTGATGCGGGCTGTGAACCCAATGTTCGTTTGGCTACGCTGCTTTTTTCAGCGCGGCCTTAACGGGAAAACTGACGATGAGTCGGACGCACGACGGCTGGCGACGGTGGTACCACCGCTTTGGCGACGCCTCATCGTTATCCACGTCGTCGAGGCATGCACGGACCCACAGGCCCTTGATGCCGCCGAAGAATTCCTTCGGTGCCACCGGATCGCATCCGAGCGAGACGGTACCAGAGTGTTCCACGCTTTGGCGGATCCGCTGTAGGGTTCCGCAAAGCGTGTGCCCCAGTAGCGTCATCTCGACGTCGACGACGCGGTTCGAACCAGTCGAGAAGATAAGTTCGCCAAGACACTCTTTCGTGTCCGGGTGGATCACTTTGAAACAGATTTCTTCATCCGGACAATCGCGGATGCGCGCCGGATGGAACTTCACCTTTGCTTCGAAGTGTTTTCCACCCTTCTTGGGTACTCCCAAGAACGCAATGTCGAGGTCGGGCCCATGCCCGATGAACTGGTAGTCCATGATTAACTCCTCTGATCTTGTTGAAGTTGTGAGGAACGAAACTGCGGGATTGCAGCTTCTATTCATAATGATACTACATATTGATATATTTGTCAATAGTTGCCCTGTTTTGACGCTCGGTACCTTTATATGTAATAGTGCCCATAGGTTAACCAATTTTTTGCCACATTTGTGGCGGGGAGCTATCTCATGGAGCTGTTCACTCTACTGGTACTAATCGGCCTTGCTTCTGTTGGAGCTCTGGCCGTTGCGTACATCATCGCAGCGGCATTCCTTGCTGTCTGTGCCGTCACTTCTCTGATTCTTGTCGTACTTTTTGTAATCAACGGAATCATCGGCGACTACTTCTACGACAAGAAGGTGTCTCGCGGCAAAGCGGAGTTCCGCCTGCCGTGGTTTTATCGGTGGAGGGGTTGGCGTATTGGGCACGACTCCGACAACAGCGCGGATTATCAGAACAGCATCTATCTTGACCGTGAGGGGAACAGATGGGTCCCCGTCGTTCGTCGCAGATCCGCCTTCTCCGAGCGTCATACTCTCGGCTGGCATAGTTAGTTTCTCAACCTCTCTGATGAGGGGGGCGGTACCGCACGGTGCCGCTTTTTGTTTTTACATTATTGCTATGTATTCATTCAAAGTTAAACCTTGGATAAAGACCTGTGTTGAAATGAAAAGCCCCTTGATATTATCGCAGGGCAGTTATGTCAGTTGTACTGGGTTTATGCGGCCTCGAGCTTGTAGATTTGGCAGGGGTCGGATGACTTCTCCGGCCAGCGGATGCCGAAACCGCGCCGCTCCCACCATTTTTCAGCGAGGGGAGTTATGTATTCCTCCCACTTGCGGATAACAGCAGCGACTCTCGTACGCTCTTCGGTGTCGAGCTCGTACAATCGCCATGTTCTTGGGGGGCGATTATTACGCCGCAACCACCTACTTCGCACTCGTTCGATGAAGTCTTTGTACTCTTTATTCAAGGCATCGATTTCAGCCTGCGTGAGAGAATACTCGGCCGTAGCACGTTTCATTGCTCTGCCTCCTGTGTACATCTGCCGTTGCTACTATATCAAAAAAGCTCTCTTGGTCCAGTGCATGGAAGATCTGCATAGTCAAAGGAGATGGTGGGTTCGGTCACGAGTTTCTAAGTATATTTCTTCGCGCTGCTCGAAATATACTAAGAACTCTCGACCCCGCCTCGTAGTCGCAATGCGACATACTCCGGCTTCCAATTCCCCCCGCAAGCAAAGCAGTTTGCTTGCTCCATCTCCACTGAAAAAACAAAAAGCGCCCTTGGGCGCTTAATGTTTTTAATCAGTGGAGATGGGGGGAATTGGACCCCCGTGCAAAAGAGGGCACACAGGTGACTCTACGAAGGTCTAGTTTGTTTTATTTGGTTTAAGTGCACTGTGTATGAAACAAACAAAATCACAATGCACCGAGCTTCTGAATTTCGAAGGTGCGCCGAAGCGTTTCGCACGATCTAGATCGAGATTATGACACCAGACTATTCGTATCAATCGTCAAAATAGCTGATGGTCGCTTAGGCGATAGCGTAAGCGAACTGGAAATCCTTCGCCTGGAAAGGTGAGAGGATCCCCTGTGCAGTTTTCTTTGCACGTATCGGTTTCCAGATTTTTAGGAAGTTCTGGTCTTCCACCCTGCACACATGCAAGCCTGTTCCCTTGTCGAAGCCGATCATCCCCCTAGAACATGCCTTACAAAAACGAGACATGCTTGAGGCGAAAGACCGACCATTGTATTTTCAACGAACTTGGCGCTTCAGCTCGCGTTCAATCGTCCGCTTTGATTCGCGCGCTTTGAGCGTTTCGCGCTTGTCGTACTTTTTCTTTCCGCGCGCAATCGCAATCTGGAGCTTCAACTTTCGGTTTTTATTATACACCGAGATTGGCACTATTGTCAATCCCTTCTTAGATTCAGCGCCAGCGAGTTCGCCGATTTCTTTTGCTTTGAGCAGCAGCTTGCGCGTCCGCTCGGGGTCATAACTCGCTGGGGTATTTTTTGGTTGGTACGGCGGGATCGTGGCACCCACAAGAAATGCCTCGCCGCCGCGCACGACGACATGCGCCCCTTCGAGACTTCCGCGCTTATTGCGAAGCGACTTCACCTCAATACCTAAAAGCTCAAGCCCCGCCTCGAAGGTATCCTGAAGCTCAAAATCAAACGATGCTTTTTTGTTGTGAATTAAAGTTGCCACATAAAAACTATAGCATGACCGCACCATAGAGCCGCTCTTCTTTTCTTTAGAGGCCGATAAGCGACGTAGTGCGAGAGGGATGAGAAAGTTGTGAAATCTTTCTCATTTCCGAGCCGAGGAGCTTCTACGGGTTTCATATGACCTTTATTTGAAACCCATATTGTGTATAATGACACAATCTATGGATCTCTTTGGCAAGAAAACCAAATCGAGCCCTGTGAAGAAAGGCAAAGAGGGCGGCAAGCGGCAGTTACCGGAGATACCCAAGCTCCCCGAAAACCAGCGATTCTGGGCGAACTTCCTTTCCACACTACTCATCTTCCTGCTTCTGGTCTCGCTCTATTCATTTATCGCCGAGCGTAAAGACAAGCCCGAGGTTATTCCTATTTCCCAGTTGGCCAAGGATGTCGAGGGCGGCCTCGTCACTTCAATAGTGGTGCGAGGAGAAGAACTTGAGGCGACATATAAAGACGAGACAAAAAAGGAATCGAAAAAAGAAGTTGACGCCGCACTCACCGAAACACTGTCCAACTACGGCGTGTCTCTCGAGAAGCTCGCGGAAGTCAGTATTGAAGTTGAAAGCCCCGGCGGTTTCCGCTTTTGGTTCGTCACCCTTGCGCCGTTTCTAATCCCGCTTCTCTTTATTGTCATCTTTATCTGGTTTCTCTCGCGGCAGGTGCGCGGCGCTGGCATGCAGGCGTTTTCATTCGGACAATCAAAAGCGCGCATCANTGA
>C687J35174_10009239_pt1 | contig 12394 bp, 8 predicted proteins | sample RifCSPhighO2_01_FD_35174 | JGI IMG/M metagenome (IMG submission 35174) | reverse complement strand
AGTTTTAAACCACCGGGACTTGGAGTTTTATCAAAAGGGCGGGGCTGTGAGTACTCAAATGACAGATGGGCTTCTTGGCAGCGGAGAACGGATAGCAGGTCTGGGAAAAATCATGATCCAGGCTTTCTCCAAAACCTTTGACCGTTCTTCCGTTGACGGCAGCGCTTTTTTCCAGCCGTCGCTCATGAACTCCCTCCAAGCGGAGTATTGGTCCCGTTGTCTCCGGACCTCGAAAAAGTTAGTCCCGCGGAAAGAAACCAGTCGGTTAATCATCTCACTGCATTTAAAAAGATGATCCGTCACTTTCATCCACAAATCAAAATGGTAGCCGTGGAGAGTGTCGTAAATCCCCAGAGCTATTCGGATTTCGGATTGGTCACTGCGGACCATGGTTTTTTTTAGATATTCAAAAGCCTTAGTACTCTCCGCGTCCGCGAAAAGTAAGTCCTTGTAAGCCAATTCAGCAGCAGATGTTTCTTTTTGAATTTCCGCCGGCAAAAGATCAACCGGCGGGAATTTTATACGCTGGTCCGCTGTTTGAGCCAGGGTACTTCCAATGTTACCAACTGTAAAACCAGCACAAATCATCATGAAAGCCAATATGGCTCTCCAAAATCTTTTTTCAAACATGCTGTCCTCCTGGGAAATATGTTCCCAATTCTCTACCTATATTATACTACTATATAATGACTTTGTAAATGCCAGGGAATTTAAAAGCGCGGGTTTGCGTTTTTGATTAAAACGATGTAGTATAAAGCACTATATGGAAACTAATGTTTTAGATTCTACAAACCCTATTGCCCCGACTCCTCTAATCGATGGCAACACTATGAAAGAGATTTTGGCGCAGTATGAAACAGGACTCCCCAAAAAGGGGGATCTTTTGGCAGGAGAAATCATCTCCGTCAGCAAGAGCGGTATTCTAGTTGACCTTGGCCTCTTAGGCACCGGAATTATTTATCCTTCCGAATTTTACGATAATACTACTTTACATAAATCTCTGAAGAAAGGAGATCCTATTTCCGTGATTCTTCTGGAGCTGGAAAACGACGAGGGCTACCGAGAACTTTCTTTGAAGCAGGCCCAGATGACTACGGCCTGGGAAGACATTAGGGAAAGAAAAGAAAAAGGAGAAGTTATCTCCACTAATATTTTAAATATCAATAAGGGCGGCTTAATTGTAGAAGTCAACGGCATTCAAGGTTTCTTGCCGCTTTCACAATTGGCTCCGGAGCATTACCCAAAAGTTGAAGGCGGAGACATAGCCAAGATCGTCCAAAGTTTGCAAAAATTCCGCGGACAAAGTTTTAATGTAAAAATATTGGATTTTTCCGAAGCAGAAAACAAGCTGATCGTTTCAGAGAGAGCCATCATGACCGACAAGCTTCGCGAGGAAATCACCAAATATAAAGTCGGGGATGTAATCGCAGGAACGGTCACGGAAATTACCGACTTCGGAGCTTTCGTGAAAATCACCGAAAATCTGGAGGGACTAGTCCATATTTCGGAAATCGACTGGAAAATTATCGACAACCCGCGCGACTATTTAACTGCCGGACAAACCATTTCCGCTAAAATTATCAATATTGAAAATGATCGCATCTCTTTATCTCTTAAAGCACTGAAAGCTGATCCTTGGGAAAATATCGAGGAAAAATTCAAAGTCGGACAGACCTTGGAAGGACAACTGGTTAAAGTTACTAATTACGGACTACTGGTTAAAGTCAGCGAAGATATTATGGGATTGATTCCTTCCTTGGAATTAAATAACCGCAAGGATTGGCAGCCGCAGATCGGAGAGAAAATAAGCGTGGCGATTGTTTCCATTGATCCCAAAGAACATAAAATGCTGCTGACTATTCAGAGCCAGTAACATCTTGAGAGGCTCCGGTGAACAAAGTTTTTTTCGTGTACAGCACTCAAAAAACTGTTCCCCTGCGCCTCTGGCCGGTTAATGCTTAAAAAATCTAAAAGAAAAATAGTTATTCCACGGGTGCCGGTGTTGAAGATCAAACCGGAACAGGTGCATAAATCTCTCAAAGATTATAACCGCGCTCAAGCCAAAAAAGAGACCAAAGAGATGCTCAAGGAAATCAAAAAGCCCACCGTTTAAACGGCGGGCTTTTTAGGCAAAAAAAAATCGCTATCATCAGCGATACGCCTAAGGCGTATCGCTGATGATAGCTTAAATTAGCTAATCTTCGTTGGTCTCTTCTGGGCCAGGAAGCACTGCTACGGTGACCGGATCCTCCCCTGCGCCTTCCATCATCGTTTGCGCAAAGATGAAATCAGTTTTGATCACTTCGGATTTCCCCTCCGCTTTCTGCTCCTCGACGACTTCCACTGTTTTTTGCACCAGCCCACGGATCTGTTTTTCCTCCTCAGAAAGCCCCCTGACAACTCTACTTCGTACATCGCGAATCAAGAAACCAAGGTGCCCCAGACCAGAATAGTTTTCGCCTGCCGGTTTGGGTTCCCTAAACTCGGCAAACAAGTCCGCCAGCCGAGCTGGACANTCAGTCACCACCACTTGCCCATCTTCATTCCGTTCAAGATAAGCAACGATAGTGTAGAACCGCCTTGTCTTGGGCCGGTTTTTTTCCTTGTCCCAGCCGAGCCGCTGATCGAACCAACGATCGCCATAATCCAGGAAACAACCTCCGGGTTTCTCATCCAAATAAAACTCGACTTCCGAAATTGTCGGTTGTTTCGAACTCCTGAACGAATCTCGATCATTTTGCTGTTTGGCGCGAAGATCGCCGATTTCCTTACGACGCTCCTCTTCCTTCTGAATCTTCTCCTGAAGTATTTTGACCCCGGCATACAAAGCAGAGTGGAGTGTTCTTCTATTTCTATCCTGGTTACCAGAAACAGAAACGCGCTCCTTGAAAATCATCTCCACCGGCACAGTAATGCCGCTATCGATGAGTTTCTTCATCCACCTCTCGCAAGCGCCGACCGTCTCGACCGGTTCAACCNTCTCTCCATTGGAACGGACTAAAACATATCCGCCCTTGTAAACAATGGTTTTGGCCGGTTCGTCGTCTCTGGGAGGAAGAACAACCGTCCGATTCGGGGTAAAAAGAACCAGCTCCCCCTTTTTTCCTGATCGAAGATCCGCCAAAGTAAAAGAATTATCCACCCGGTTTTGCATCTCTACTAGCCTAGCTTTCTCTTCCTTCTCAAAGTGTTCAGTGGAAGTTTTTACTTTCCGGTAGAGCTTGTCGATTACTTCGTCGGCCAGATTCTGGTAGTTGCGCACTTCCGGACTAATCCTTTCATCCAAGAAAAACTCCTGGCCGTATAACCAAAATGTCTTCCGGTTGTTTTTCGAACTGATCCCTACCGGAACAACAAAGTGAATATCGGCCAGTAAAGAAATACCGATGTTTTTGATCGAGTGGTAGTTCGGCTCAAGAGCCGTCACAACCGCATCGGCAAAAGCGATTAGGTTGTAGACCCCACCGACGTTTTCCGGTAAGTTGGGAAACTCCTTCAAAACTTCCAGCAGTTCTTTCCGTTCACGCTGGGCAGTGACATTATCTTTCTGCCATGCTTCTGCAGAAAGTTCCACCAGCTTTGGAACTAAGTCCTCCAAAATGGGACGGACTGTATCCCGGGACTGAACTTTGACTTCCTGTTCAGCTCGAATCTGGCTGGTAGTTTTGATCGACTTGCCCTTGTTTTTCGCCTTGTCTATCAAAGACTGCAGATGCGCCGGCAACGCCGCCTTTTTGGAAAGCGGGCTTTTGTCACCGCCTTCCGGCTGACCAGCTGTTTTCTTATTTTCATTTCCCCTGTTTTCGTTTCCGGAAACAGTAGACTCTGTTTTTCCAGTCGGCAGAGGCATTTCCACCGAATTACTATAAATTTTCGTGCCCTGTTCTTTGGCCATATAGCCTCCCTNAATTGTTGTAAAGGTTCTGGCAGGACTTAGATCAAAATATCCCGCCAAACTGTTGGGCTTATATTACTAAAAACAAAACCCTTTGTCAACTTTTTGTACAAAAAGTTGACAAAGGGTCAGAAAATTTTTGGCCCGATTTACGGCAAGGATTTAATCAGATGAGGAGGAACATCTTGTTCCGTAACTCGCCTGGTTTTTAAAATCACCGGTTTGCCTTCCCAGATCCGAGAAATAGGATTCTCCCCACTCCTCGAGTCAGGATCCATTACTATTTTAAGGTAGCAAAACCCACTTTTTTCAGCGACTTTAATGTAAACCGGATCGAACACTTCCAGCCCGAGATTAATGAAGTGCTTTTTGCGCGGACCAAACAAAACAAAACCAAAATCACTTTCTTCCCCAAACCGCCCAAATCTGATCCAGCGGAATTTGCTACTGTTCAATGCCATCGGTCGGATACGAAAAACTATGTGAAATGGCGAAGCATGTCTGGCTTCTTCATCCAGTGCCGAATACAACGGCACTTTGGCTTCGGTAACATCAAACCACGGTCGGAAAGAAATTTCTCCTTCTTCTTTTCCATCCAGCGACATGTCCACGTCAGCCATCGCCGGCAAATCAGTATATCTTCTTTCTTCCCTGGTCAGATGGATTTCTGGAGACGGATTAATTAGTTCTGGAAATTTGAAACTTTCATCCGTAGGCCTGATCACCGCATCGCCGGGAAAGGTAACCCTAACTGCTACGGCCAGATCCCGCCCGTAAATCCGGTAAAAACTCGGTGCCGGCCTGGTAATCTCTTTTACAATTAATTCTACTTTACTCATAAAAAACCTCCTTTTCTGATTCTGAAAACTCCCGTTGCTGGATAATCTCCAGACCTAGTTTAATCCACGAACGGTGTCTTTTGTAAAGTCCAACGGGAAGCGACCCCGTTGGCAAATTATCTTCGTCGAACCACCAGGCATCGTCGGTTTCCGAACTGTGCATTTGCAATAATCCGGCAACCTCCTCGCATTCCAGAAAAACATTCTCATGGTTGTTAAAACTACCCAGAGTCGGCTCTCTGAAAAGCTCCCGTAACGGCTTAACCAGTAAGCCGGTTTCTTCTATTCCTTCTTTAATGGCGGTCAAACGAACTTTCACTTCTGAAAAAATAGGGAATCCTTCTTCGATCATTTTATAGTATTTCGCATACTCTGCCGGACTTAAAGGCCGGTCAGCACCATTTCCTTTGGACAATCGCACGTGAGAGGCCAGCAGTTTTTCTATTTCAGCCCAAATCTCATCTTCTTCACTTTTAATTCCCCCTCCTGGCAAACTCCAACCGCCTGGTTTCCCGCTTCGACCCCGTTCGTCTTTGTGAGTCTTTTCGTCTTTTTCGTGGACCAAAAGAATTTGTTTTTTTGGTCCTGTCTGACGCCAAACCAGCAACCTCACCGTTTTTTCGCTTGCGTAGTGACGCAAAAGCCCTCCTTAATGTTGTCAAACAACAATTCTAACTAATTTTCATTAAAGTAACATAATGAACTTGACTTTGTCAAGTTAAAGAGGTAGTCTTAATTTACGTTACCTTAAAGGAGGGCATTATGCCCAGAAAGAAAAAAAGGTTGTTTGCTGTCTTTTTCGACTATAAAAATATATCAGACGGATTTGAACAAAACGGCGGCGAACTAGGGGATATTTATCCCCTGCTTAAATCCATTCTGGAACAAGGAGAAATTATTTTTGCTTTTGTCTTTGTACCGGATCACTTTATATCCAAAAGTCCGGTAAGACAACTAAGTTATAAATACCGATTCCATGTTGTTGCTTGCCCGAGGCAAATTTACGGAGTAGTCGCTAAAGATAAGGACTCCGTCGATGCCATGATGGATTCTTTAGCGAGAAGATATATCGAACACAGTAATATCACTGATGTGGCCATTTTCTCCGGAGACGGAGATTTCACCGAATTGGCCACCTACGCTTTTTGGAGAAAAAAGAAAGTCACAGTAGTTGGTGTGAGAAACTCAACTAACGGCCGTTTTATGGAAATGGCCAAAGAAGAAATCATAGACCTGGTCCAACATTAAAAAAGTTCTTTTTTTCTCATTTAACAAGGCGGGAATTCCCCGCCTTTTTTATTTGATTTTTCTAACTTTTCGTGTTACACTAACATAACTTATGAAATCTATCTTTAAATATATTCTTATCGTCTTTGTCATTTTACTCGGTCTGTCCGGCCTTTTTGCTTTATTGGAAAAGCCATTCTCCAGCCAGTCCAAAGAAGACATTTCCCTCTCCCAAGTAGTCAGCAAAATTAATAGCGGAGAGGCTAAAGAAATTATCGTCAAAGGCGATATTCTGGAAGTCAAAACCAGCGAAGAAAACAAATCTTTCGAAGCCAAAAAAGAACCGGGAATTTCGGCAGCTGAAACTTTGGTTAATTTGGGAGCAGATAAAACCAAGCTTGCCCAAGTCAACATTAATATTCAAGAAGAAAGCGGGTTCTTTTTCTTCTTGGCCAATATTCTGCCGTTTCTCCTGCCTCTTTTATTTATCTTACTGATTTTCTGGTTTATGTTCCGTCAAACTAAGCAAGGCGCGATGCAGGCCTTTAGTTTTACTAAATCAAAAGCTCGGCTGGCTCTTCCATCCAACAAAAGAAAAACTACCTTCAAAGACGTGGCCGGACTACAAGAAGTTAAACAGGAAATCGAAGAGGTGGTTGATTTTTTGAAAGAACCGGCCAAGTTCCACAAGCTTGGCGCCCGTATTCCCCGCGGAATCTTATTGATCGGCGCACCCGGTACCGGCAAAACTCTGCTGGCCAAAGCCGTTGCTAATGAAGCCAATGTCCCCTTCTATTTCGTCTCCGGTTCGGAATTCGTAGAAATGTTCGTGGGAGTGGGCGCTAATCGCGTCCGTGATACTTTTGAGCAAGCCAAACAGACCGCTCCCGCTATTATCTTCGTAGACGAAATCGATGCCGTCGGACGCCATCGCGGAGCAGGACTAGGAGGAGGCCACGACGAAAGAGAACAAACCCTGAATCAAATTCTGGTGGAAATGGACGGATTCGATAGTCGTGATGCGGTCATTGTGATGGCGGCTAGTGTGACTGGAGATACACCTGTACTGGTGAGAAAGAATAATCAAATCAAATTACTTCCCATTAAAGATGTAATTGACCCTTACTATAAAGTGGGCGAAGCTGATAAAGAAAAAGATTCTCAGAATATTCAAGTGCTGGGTTTCGATAAAAAACCCACTTCTCCAAATTTAAACAACAGAACTTTTTTTGGAAAAAGTGCATTTAAAAATGTTCGTTCGGTCTTTCGGCATAAAGTAAAAGAAATATACGAAATTAAATATCTAGGCGGCACTGTAAGAGCCACAGGCAATCATTCTGTTTTTGTCAGAAGCAATTCTGGTGTAGTGGCCAAAGAAGTTTCAAAATTAAAGCCGGGTGACTGCCTGGTAGATATTCCCTATATTGCCAACCGCACCAACAAAATTCTTAAATCAACCAGAGCTCACGAATTTGATCAGGTCATTGACTTAGAGCTACCGGTTTACGATCCGGTTTTTGAAAATAGCCAAATGATTGCTCAAGACTATGCTTTTGCCATGGCCAACCAAGGCCTTATGTCTCAAAGCGCCATCGCCACCAACTTTGGCTTATCACAAACAGTCATTTCACACTGGCAAACTGACATGAATCTCCCTAGACAGCTAAGTCGTGAATACTTTAAACGCCCTTTACCAGAAAAAATCCGCGCTACTCCGACATTAATGAGATTGTTTGGATATTACGCCTCCGAAGGTTACGCCAGAAAAGAAGTAGATTTTTGTTTTAACGTTAAAGAAATTGAAAAAGTAAACGACCTTAAATCTTTAATGCTAACCTGTTTTAATCTTCAACCTGACAAGGAAATAGTTAGGAACAACGCAATCAATATTGTCTATTACTCCAAACCCTTAGCCAAGTTTTTTGAAAAATATTGTGGACGACTTTCCCACAATAAACATATCCCGGAGTTTCTCTTTGAAGCACCGAAAGAATACTTTGTAGAATTTTTGCAAGGTTATTTCAATGGGGACGGACATAAAGACAAAAGGGGACGGCTGGAAATAACCTCTGTCAGCAAACAGATAATTATGGAATTGAATTGGCTGGCTAGAATGCATGGCCATAAGTCATATATTCACTCTTTTAAGACCAAAGAAGGAAGGGTGATAAATGATGGCAAACCATTAAAAGCAACCACGGCGTGGCGGCTTGGTTTTGGTAAAACCCAAAATCCATTAGAATCAGTGACAGGCAAAGCATCAATCAAGCGAGCCATCATTAAAAGCATCAAAAAAGTAGGGTACAACGATTACGTTTATGATTTTTGTGGCTGCGAAAACGAAGCATTCTTTGGTGGTGAATCCCCTTTACTTCTCCATAACACTAACCGCCCCGATATTCTTGATCCGGCTCTTTTGCGGCCAGGACGTTTTGATCGGCGAATTATCTTAGACATCCCTTCTCTAAATGATCGCGAAGAAATTTTAAAAATTCATGCCGAAGGCAAACCAATCAGCAAAGATGTTAAATGGAGAGTGGTAGCAGAAAGAACTTCTGGATTTTCCGGCGCCGATTTGGCCAACTTGGTCAACGAAGCGGCCATTCTGGCGGCCCGGCAAGAACAAAAAGAAATTTCCCAGGAAAATCTCTTACTATCAATTGAAAAAGTGATGCTCGGCCCGGAAAGAAAAAGCCATGCCCTTTCCAAGAAAGAAAAGGAAATCACCGCTTATCATGAAGCGGGCCATGCCATGATCGCCGCCTCTTTGCCTAAGTCTGATCCGGTCCATAAAATTTCCATTGTTTCCCGCGGACGAGCGGGCGGTTACACTTTAAAATTGCCTAGCGAAGATAAACATCTTAAAGCTAAACCGGAATTTGAAAGCGAGCTGGCCGTTTTACTGGGAGGATACGCCGCGGAAAAATTAATCTTCAAGGAAGTTACCACCGGTGCCTCTAATGACCTGCGGGTGGCTTCAGAAATTGCCCGCAAGATGGTAACGGAATACGGCATGTCTGATACTTTAGGACCGGTCACTTATGGCGAAAAAGAGGAGATGGTTTTCCTCGGTAAAGAAATATCTTCACATAAAAACTATTCCGAAAGCATTGCTCAAGAAATTGACCAAGAAATTAAAAAGTTTATATCCAAAGCTCTGTTGGTAGCCAAAAAACTTTTGAGCGATAAAATAGAAATCCTTCACCGAGTCGCTAAAGAATTAATCAAAAAAGAAACTCTCGAACAAAAAGAATTTTACGCTTTGCTTAAGGCGTAAAATCTTCTAAACTGGGCGTAGCGGCAAAGGGCCAGTAGCTCAGTGGTAGAGCAGGCGTCTTATAAGCGCCAGGTCGGAGGTCCGATCCCTCCCTGGCCCACCATAGAGAATAAAAGGACGGACGGTTAGCTCAACGGCAGAGCATGCGGTTTACATCCGCAGGGTTGCAGGTTCGAATCCTGCACCGTCCACCAATAGGGAACTCATCGGTTTTTTAGAAGCCAGAAGGTGGCAAGAGTGAACGAAATCGAATATTCCGATTTTCTAACAGCGATCCGAGTATGATTAAAGTTATAATGCCATTTATTAAAAATGTCTGCGAAATACCTAGACACAAACTACACGGACACATACATCTTCATCCTCATTTAGACACTGTGAAAGCAGAAAAATATTGGTCCAAAGTTTCAAGTATTCCTACTTCACAGTTTTATAAAACAAGCCAATCTCACAATAAACGAAGTTCCAACACTAGGGACACTCTTCCTTTCGGAACTTTTAACGTTGAGGTATGCTCTACTGATCTTTTTTTAAAAATGAAAGCTTGGACAGAAGTTATTATTGAAAAAATAAGCGGAGCAAAACCAAATTCATTAGAGAGCCGGAGAATTAATGCATGAATCTAATCACAGAAGAAAAGTTAAACAAAGAAATTACAAAAAGCCATAACTATGATTTTGAAATTGCAGAAAACGGTCTATATATCATTGAAATCACTGCCAGANCGAAAAACTGGCTTCAAAATTTAATAAAATTTATTTCTTTTTTCCAGGATGATGATTTAAAAGTAAAGATCGACAATATTGAATTCGATTCAAAAACTGCCTGGAATGGTAATAAACTGGCTGGATTACAACAAGTTAATCTATTTTTGATTAATCTGAATCAAGGCAAACATACTTTACATTTTACGGCAGATCAATCCCCTCAACTTGAAACGATTAAAATTTACCGTTCGCAAAATGAGAAAAATATTACGATAGATCAAGATTATCAAATAGAGCCGGGAAACCGCAGGCCATGGCTTTTTATCACTCTTATCAATTTGGCTTTGGAAAAGTTGCAGATCAAAGCCGTCGCGAATCAAAAACAAAATGGGGATGATAATGATTTGCAACTAAAAATTAATGGCCAGCGTCAAATTAATGACATTCCAAAGTCCCATAAATACTGGTACTGGTGCGGGCGAGTCCTTAAAGGACAATCGAGAGTATTTGAACAAGATTTGAACTTACCGAACGGTTTGCATTATCTTGAATTGTGGACAGATAATAGTCCGGCGTTAGAAAAAATAGAAATAACTATTCTAAAAAGTAAACTAAAAAATACAACCATCATCCCATACACCTACAGAGGAGTTCGCGGAAACGAAGACTATAATCGTTACGACTCCATTATTTCAAACGTTGTTGATTATTGGAATAATGAATTTTTTAACGATACATATCCGCCAAAGGAACTGCTCGATCCAAATCTTGTCAAAGCAATGCTCTATCAAGAAAGCCAGGTTGGTTATTATCCTGGAGCAGAGGTCAATGTAATGCAAGTTGGCAATCAAGGTGACCCCTCATTACAAACTCTTAGAGGAGAACTTGTTGAACATTGGATTCACAATGGCCAGCAAATACAACTCAAATACGAAGATGCAAAAGTAGAATCAGTCGAAAATAGCATTTATTGGGGAGTGAGGTGGCTTTATCACAAAGCACAGGGAATCAGATCAGACGGTTCAAGATATTGGAGAACATGGAAAGAAGCCACGCACGAATATGGCCCGCATACTCCAGAATATGTAAAAGAGGTTTGGGACATTTATAAAAAGGGGGTTAAGCGAGATAAAAATAATTTAATTAAATTATGGAGCATGGTTCTGTTGTTAGCTATTTCAACTTTTTCGTTACTTGGAATTCAAAAAAATGAATCAAATCCCGGAACTCAAGTGGCCGCGATCGGTAAAATTGAAAAGGAGCAGGCATTCAAGGAAGGCGTCATGCAATATTATGCCTCGGAGCAGCATTGGCAAATCCGAGATACAAATATTGAAATAAGATCATACCAAAATAATCCCTCTCTTCTTTTAGGAATTATTGAGTGGGATAAAGACTGGTGGGAAAATTTACAAGTCGGAAAATTAGAAGGCCAAATTTTGGAGTGGCTGGAAATAGAAAATCCACCAACTGAAAACTCTATTTTATCTGCCCGCTTTGTGGACTTAAAAGGTTTTACTAACCCAATTATTGAAGTTTACGGCCAAACTCACGTGGGTCACGGCCAAATTTATCTTTACGAAATTAAGAATGGTAAATTAACATTAATTTTTAACACTCCAGCGGTTGATTTTTATAATGAGAGTGTCTGGAAACCAGAAAATTATAAACTACATGGTTATGGCTACTGCGGGGAAATGTATGAAAAAGGCCAACTCTTTCCGGATTATAAAGATCTAAATAAAGATGGTCTTTCAGACATTATTCTAACTGGAAAGATAAATAAAGTTTGCGAAAAGGAAGGTACCGTAGAAGAGGTAAAAATATCTGAAAAAATGGTCCGCAAAATTTATTTATGGAATCAAAGTAACTACTCCTTTGTGGAAACATTATGAATCTCGACATTGTCTACGAAGATAAAAATATTTTGGTTTTAAATAAGCCAACCGGGATTTCGGTCCACAAAACACACCCTCAAGACCCGCATAAAACAGTGGTTGATTTTATTCTGGAAAAATATCCGGAAATAAAATCCGTCGGAGAGGATCCCCTTCGTCCGGGAATAGTTCACCGTTTAGACAAAGAAACCTCCGGCTTAATGATCGTGGCTAAAAATCAAAAGGCCTTTGAATACTTCAAGAACCTATTCCAAACCAGGCAGATTAAAAAAACTTATCTAGCATTAGTCCATGGCCGGCCCAAAGAAAAGAAAGGAAGAATTGAACTGCCTTTGGGAAAAATCGGCACTAAGCAAACCACTCGCTTGATTGGAAAAAAGGAACTTAAGGAAAGATCCGCCATAACTGATTACGAAGTTATCGAGGAATTTCCAAGCTATTCCCTGCTTCAAGTTTACCCTCAAACAGGACGTACTCATCAGATTAGAATCCACTTAAAATCGCTTGGCCACCCTTTGATCTGCGACCCGATTTATGGAGGCAAAAAAAGC
>C687J35174_10009230_pt1 | contig 12402 bp, 11 predicted proteins | sample RifCSPhighO2_01_FD_35174 | JGI IMG/M metagenome (IMG submission 35174) | reverse complement strand
TCAAAAGGAAACCGCCTGCGTGCCTGCACGCCGGAGTATCTACCATCCATGACTATCGTTTCGGCACGCAGGCGTGAGTTGGCGGAGCTTCACAGACGCGTATCTCTATCCAAAGCCAGGAGGACTTGTGACACCTGTTCCACTCCCAGGGGGTAAGTGGATTTTTCCAGATGTTCATTCAATGAATGCGTGGCAAAGCCATTACTGGAACCAAGCGTGATTGTGGGAATGCCTAGCGCCAATGAGGCGTCACCATCAGTATTCCCGGTTTTAAAATACGGTTTTATACGCAAGGATTTTTGGACCGTCTGCGTAACAGTGAAGAGAGGATGCTTTGGGGACAGGGAAGCCGCGACGGTTTCCATTAATACTTCAAAATTACCTTTCACCCGGCCTACGCAGTGACGTTTGATTACCTTCTGCCACTGCTCAAGCATTACATCGATGTCTTTTTGTTTATCGGAACGGCATTCAAAGAGACACTCGGCTTCACCCGGAATGGCGTTAATAGACCTACCGCCGCCGATCGCCGTAATGTTGTAGGTTGGATGACCTGTCACCTTCAGTTTTGAAAACTCAGCGATGATGCGGGCTAAAACGATAACAGCATTGGGTTCGCCAAAGTCATGCCAACTGTGACCGCCTGTTTGTTTGGCCGTAATTTTTAAGCGCCCGCGAAGCTGACCGATGCACGAATTGGTCAGCCGGCCAATGTTATGGCTTTCCACATTTACGACGTAGCGGATTTTTTTACCATGATCACGCAGCAAGCCTTTCATACCCCTTTTTGCGCCGAGCGCTTCTTCACCGACCGTGAATCCGATTAAGTAATTTTTCCGGAGAACATTTTGCTTCTGGATAAAATCCAAGAATGTTAGCACGGCGGTAATGCCGGCGGAGTTATCACAAATGCCGTGGGCATAGAGGTGACCATTTTTTTCTTTCACCTTAATTGCCTGCGGAACTTCACAAGCGGTATCAGCGTGCGCGGAAACGAGGACGAATCTTTTATCGGCCGGATTATTGATAATCATCCCAGTCGCATTTCCAGTTGTATCGATCCTGACTTTTTTCAAGCTGAACTTTTTTAAACGTTGCGTCAGGTACTTAATCTTGGCTTGTTCGTGAAACGTGGGGGAGGCAATTTCAGTGACCGTTCTCAGATTCAGAAAAATGCTGGCTTTGTTTTTTTGAACGAAGTTGTGCACAGAGTCGTTGGGCATAGCGCTGATTGTCGCTCCAGTTTAACAGGAAGTAGGCTTTGGTGGGTTGTGTTAATTATATTTGACATCTTTTCGCAACTAAGGGAGAATCCTTTTTTCCCTGCTCAAAATGAAGACCGCAACCGTCCTCACGGGCCCCCGTCAGAGCAAAACGTCCCTTCGGACGTTCCCCATTCGGAACCCCTACTCCAACGAAGTCGTTGGCGAAATCCCTCTTTTTTCTGAGAATCATTTACAAGGCATCGTGGAGTCCGCGGCGACGTTCCGTTCCACGCTGACGCCATTTGAACGGTATGCAATTTTGCAGCGAGCGTCGGAGTTGGTTCTGGAGCACAAACAAGAACTGGCCACGCTTATCACCAAGGAATCTGGCTTGGCGTTGAAAGATACGCAGCACGAAGCAGAACGGACCAGCAATGTTCTGTTGCTCAGTGCGGAGGCAGCCAAAACGCAAACCGGCCAAGTGTATCAATCTGATGTTGTTCCGCAGACGACCTCTCGTCTCGCATTTACAGTGCGTGAGCCGGTGGGTTTAGTACTGGCTATCACGCCGTTCAATCATCCTCTCAACCAAGTTTCCCATAAGGTCGGACCGGCGATCGCTATGAATAACACTGTTCTCCTGAAACCTTCGCTCCGAACGCCGCTTTCGGCTCTACGGTTCCGGGAATTACTTCTCGAAGCGGGATTACCGCCAGAAATGCTCACAGTTCTCACTTGTGACATTGAAACAGACGGTCGCTTTCTGCTTTCGCATCCATTAATCAACATGGTCACCTTCACTGGTAGCACAGCTGTCGGTGAAAAAATTTCGCGTGAGATAGGCGTGAAGAAATCTCTGATGGAACTGAGCGGGAATGATGTGTGCATCGTTTGTGATGATGCAGATCTTGAATCGCTGCTCGACGTTATTATTAAAGGAGGCTTTGGAAATTCCGGCCAACGCTGCACCTCGATCAAGCGCTTGCTTTGTCAGGAATCAGTGGCCACCAAATTGGTAAATCTTCTCGCGACAAAAATTAAGAAGATCAAAACCGGTGATCCCCTCGATCCTACCACGACCATGGGCACGGTCATTACCGAAGAGTCAGCTCAGGAGATCCAACGGCGGATTCAATTTGCGAGTGAGCAAGGCGCCAAGATCATTATAGGCGGTACACGGCGCGGCGCTCTCCTTGAGCCGACGCTGCTTGATTATGTGACGCCAGACATGGAAATAGTGGCCAAAGAAACATTCGGCCCGGTTTTGCCGGTCATCCGGTTTGAAGATGATGAGGAAGCAATTCAGATCACTAACGAAACCGAGTACGGCCTGCAGGCCGGCATTTGCACGCAAAATTTGGAGCGAGCCATGTCCTTTGCCCATGCCATCAAAACCGGAGCCGTGCACATCAACCAAGCGCCCGGTTACCGAGTTGAATCGTGGCCGTTTGGCGGCATTAAAAAGAGCGGCATTGGCAAAGAAGGGGTGGAACGAGCCTGTTTGGAGATGACCAACGAGAAATTGATTTCGTTCTCCTTCCCTTCACACGATTGAATTCCGGAGATGTATTGGAAGTTGGCGAGCGATTAGAACAGCTACTGGGTTGTCGCTTGTTTCCGGATCTCACGTTTGATCAACTGAAGGCGGTTCCAATCGAACAGTTGCAGCAGCTGTACCGACGGGAATTAGAAATGATCATTCTTCTGGAACGCCTGACGCAAGACGGCGCTGCCGCCGCCGACGTCGGCCGAGTATTACAAACGCATCAATTTCATGGCCGAGAGCGGCCGGGTACCCACCGAGAAATCGCAGGTTTACCCATGAAGGCCATCTGCTCCAACATTCGCCGTCAGGATGTGGATTGGAATCAATATGAAGGAGCGTCCTCGGGAGTCGGCAACGAAGGAGATATTGTGATTGCGCGAGCCTTGGGCGATACCGGGTCGACCGTTCACGTAGAAGACCAACAGGGGAGAGAGGTACGGTTATTTGCCGGCGATCATTTCATGGGCGTACTGGGCAATCGACATTCGAGTACCTCAGAATATGGCAATCTGCCCAAAGGCCTCCCGATTTCAGTAAATACGCAACTCGATCTGCTCTGCTATGGCGGCATTCTTGGCCAGGGTGTTTGTGTCCCGAATACGAAATCCACCAAAACATTCTTTGCAGTCCAAATTGCTGCCCTGTTAAAAAATGGCGACCGCAATTTAAGTTTGCAGGCTCTCTATCCGGAATGGGACCAAGAACTCCTGCCGTCTGCGCCAATCATCTTCAACTGCGGCACGGCAGCAGAAATCGGCAAAACTACCTCTTCGTCCTCCATTATCCGAGCCCTGAAACGAAGAGGCTTGAAAGTCGGTGCGACCAAACTGGCCGGCACCGGACGGTTCCGAGATCTGCTGGCCCTGAGAGATTCGGGTGCGGACGCGTACTACGATTTTCCCGATGTCGGGTTGGCATCAACTTATACCAGCGCCACTCGCACGTATTACTCGACCGTGAGCCTTCTCAATAAACTGAACCGAGAACAAGTAGACGTCATCGTGGCGGAAATGGGTGGCGACATCATCGAGGCGAATATTCCCCGCATCCTCCAAGACGAAGAGATTATGAAAAGTGCGGCCGGCATTATTCATTCCTCAAGCGATGTGCTTGGCATCATAGGATCACTGCAACAATACAAAGCATTCCGGGTAAATGCGCCGATCAAACTGACGCTGCCTAAAGACCGAAACAATGCCGGGACTCGCGAGCGTCTCAAACAGCGCGGTCTGTTTGCATTCAACACGTTGAATGACGAAGATTGCGACCGCATTGTAGAAGAACTAACTCGAGGTATTTCTTAGTTTAGCTTTCGAGAAGGTCTACACTCTTGCCGACTGTCCTTGTTCCTTGGTATCTCTAACTCCGAAAGGAGGTATGCCATGTTCCATAGGTGTATCGCGGCCCTGTTCCTTTTGCTCCTTACGACCCAGCCCGCGTCCGCTCTGGTTCTGCGCGACCCCGCGCTGACCGCAAAAGAGTTGCGGGCGCTGGACCACCGCAGTTTCGACTGCTGGGTGGTGCGCCCCATAGGCGTGCCTTTCCATGGTGTTATTTGGGCCGTGGTCAGGGCTGAACCCCGTTTTTAGGCAGTCAGAAGCCCCGCCCGTTCCATGAACGAGCGGGGCCTTTTCTTGATCGTATAGTATTGACAATTTTGGCTTTCTGACTACAATATACAACTACCATGGATAAAGAGCCTGTCAACGATGGGCTAGTAGGAAACCGGCCACCCGAAGCCCCTAATCAGGGAGTCTGGCGAAATATTTTGAGCGGCATAAAAACGACGAGGGAGCGAATGGGACAAGGTGCGGAAAAATTTAAAAATGCCCTCGCGTCCTTCAAAGATATCGCCGCAGTCAGTGGTGTGACACGCAAGCGAATGCGCGCGCTGGCACTGGCGGGCGGAACTGCGTTGAGTTTTGAGCAGCTGGAGAAGAAAGATTTGATGGCTGGCACTGTTGTTAAAGGCACTCTTCAGACTCTGGGTTCTCTGCCACCAGATTTTCAGCAACCAACACATTTGGTTGGTTTAGATAACGCTCAGAGTGCTTATAAAATCATCAATGGAGATGGAATTAATGATGAAATGCTTTACTGGGTTGGTGTACGTACAGGAAATCCACCATATAAGGTCGACTATGGTATTGATGCGAGTCAAGTGCCCACGGAATTAACTCCAATACCTGAGGCACCAAACTCTGAACCAAATTCCGAATATTTTGTTATCCTGGGTGATTTGCCTGAAACGTATCATTACTACTATGGCTTTGCGGTTAATAATGGGACAGGGGCAGGTGATTTATATAGTTTTCTTGAAGGAGCGACTGTCTACGCCGGCTTCGGCCCAGTTACCGGTATGCCTGATTCAATAGATGAAGCTATTGAGATGATGCCGGAAGATTCGATTGTTGTCCGAGGCCAGTATCCAACTACTCCCATTTCAGCAGTAGATGCGTATGCATTATGGGCGAATGTTTCTTCTCCAAATCCCTTACCTGGTGATTTTAATAATGATGGTTCTGTTGATGCAGCTGATTATGTTGTTTGGAGAAAAGATGGATTATCATCAGAAGATTTCAATACTTGGCGTAGTAATTTTGGGAATACTCTTCCAGGTGGCTCTGGTTCAATTGTACAAGCCCCACAAGAAAATAATGGTGGCGTTCCCGAAGCCTCGACAGTCGCTTTAGTGGGGATTGGCACAAGTATTTATCTGATGACACGACGCACGAGGGAAGTGGGCCATTTTCGGAAATTTCCATAGTGAGGGAGTATAGGTTAGATATTCCCTAAATAAAGAAATATTATTTGGTATATCAATCGAAATAGTGCTTCTAGGGCTTTCGTTAGGGCTGAACTCCGCTTTTAGACAGTCTCTAAGCCCCGCCGCGCGTTGCGCGCGCGCGGCCTTTTTGTGAGCCTATAGTATTGACAATCTTGGCTTTCTGACTACAATATACAACTACCATGGATAGAGAGCCTGTCAATCGGGCGATGGACGGAGATCGGCTAGAGAAAGCCTCAGATCGCAGTACCTGGCGAAACATTTTGAACGTGATGAAACAAGCGCGGGAGCGGATGGGACAAAGCGCGGAAAAGTTTAAAAATGCCCTAGCGTCCTTCAAAGATATTGCCGCAGTCAGTGGTGTGACACGCAAGCGAATGCGCGCGCTGGCGCTGGCGGGAGGAACGGCGTTGAGTTTTGAGCAGTTGGAGAAGAAAGATTTGATGGCCACCATGATCCCTGGGACCTTTACCACAATTGACGATCCAGCTTCATTTGAGGCTGATTATGTAATCGGTATCGATAATGATGTAGTCTATTTAAATGTTGTTAAAGCGATAGACAATTTACAGCAACCAATGCATTGGGTTTGGATTGAGAATAATGGAGGATCTTTTATGGTTGACTGGGGCTGGAATAGTGGAAGCACCGCAACGAACCCTCAGTTATTAAGTCCAGATGCAGTAAATGACATGAATGTTTCTAATTACCTGGCAGTCACTGGTGATGCAAACCAAGGGCAAAAGTATCGATACGTAGTTGACACAGATGAATATTGGCCAGGAGGTCCTAAAAGAGATGAAACGGCTAGTATTAATGAATTTTTGAATGGTTCTACTGTTCACATAGGATTAAATGCCTACACTTCTTCAAATCCTCAACCTACCCTCCAAGAGCTTATTGATAATACTGCGATAGTTGTTTCAGGTCAGATCCCAAGTAATCTTAATACAACTGATGGCGTAGTGTTGTATGCCGATCATCCAGTGACTCAACTACAAGGTGATTTTAATAATGATGGAACAGTGGACGCAGCTGATTATGTTGTATGGAGAAAAACTGGCGAGCCAGCAAATGGATTTGAAACGTGGCGCGGTAATTACGGAAATACTACCGGCGGAGCTGGTGCCGGCTCTTCCGTGCAAGCCTTACCAGAAAATAACGGCGGTGTCCCCGAAGCCTCGACTTTAGCCTTAGCAGGCCTTGGTACGGGTGTTTACTTACTGACGCGACGAACCAGAGAGGCGGGCACAACCCTGCTGGCGGCGCGCGATGCCGCCTTTGCGCAACCGCAGACTGTATCGAGAGTGAATGCCAATCTCTTCGCCAATGTGTCAGATGACCGCAAGGCAGAAAGCGAACAGGAATCAAGTTCTTTGCGTTCAGGAAGAAGTGCGAAGAATCATGAAGCGATTGATGTGGCAATCGAGCAAACGGCCGTTGGCCAAGGCTTGAAGAAGCGGAAGCAGAAAAGGTAATTGCTGTTTTCCTCATTCATTAATAGAATTTAGCCGTGCAAGGCATCAGGTTTTTACGGCGGGGATTTACGCTCATTGAGTTACTGCTTGTGATTGGAATAATTGGATTACTTTCTTCAATTGTGATTGTGGCAATTAATCCAACAAAACAGTTAGAAGATGCAGAAAACGCAAAGAGACGTTTGGATGTTAAGGCAATTGCAGATGCAGTTTACGAGTTTTTAATTGATAATGAACAAGGGCAAATGCCTCAGGGTTTGCTAGGGGACTCGATAACCAGTGTAGTTCGTGAAATATGCGTTTATCCTGACAATGAAACTTTGTGTTTTATAAATGGAGACAAAGTTTCATTAGAAGACTTAATCCCAACTTATTTGCCTGCCCTACCAACTGACCCACAGAGGGATCCGGTTTTAAATCCGCATGGTATAGGCTATTATATATCAATTACTGATGGTCGTATTACTGTTGAGGGTCCAAATGGAATAACTTTCACTCGTTAGTTACAGAATGTTAGCCTGTCCGATGGTAATGCACACAATGGCTCACGCATCTTTGCAATTTCATCGAGTGCTTTACCTAGAAGTGCACACGAAGCCGGGCGGCGCATGGAGCAAGTTCGCTTAGCATCCGTCAAGTAGATCTTGGATGTGAGGTAACCTTCAGTTACTTCATCTGGAACGTCGAGACCGTCACGTTCCAATTCTCGGAGTACGGTGCCTACGCGTGTGACCAAATCATCAATCCGTGTCACGATGTTTTCCAAGCGCGGCGCTTGCTCGGCCAACAGACGCTTCTGGGTAGTAATCATGCCTTGAATTTTCTGGAGCGAAGCGACCAAAGAGACACGACCCTTTTGGATATCAGCTTCGGTAAAGGCAGTTCTGCCGTCAAAGTGCTGCAGTTGTTGCTGGATCCAAACGACCTGGCTGGTCAGTTCCTTTTTGTCGCTGTCCGAGAACTTGTAAACCTTGCTGACCAGTAACTTTTGAATGCGCAGTTGGGCAATGCCCAATGCATCGCTCAATGAGCGACGATCTTCTTCTTTCTTCGTGCCGATGAAGATGTTTTCTATCCGCTCAATAACTTTCTGTTCTTGTATCGGATCCGGTTCAACTGGGGTTGGAGGGGCGCATTGCGTACGATCTGTGGTTTGGTTCCCATCGCGGTCCAAGCAAATAGGTTTTGGTAAGTTCCGCAAATATTCACGAGCGATATCACGAGCGTTTTCAGTTGCTACATTATCTATCCCACATATTGGGCCCTGAACGATTTTGTAGTTTTGGTTTTTATCGCGACACTGTCTATAAATAACTATTTGTTGAACCTCTTCCTCTGAAGTAATGCATGTACCCTGAGCATTCCGCGGACAATCAGCATCGGCTGAGTAATCCGCCGCCGAGTTCACGCCGCCTTCGCGGCTCTCTGTGCGCTGCTCAATCGTCGCCGTGCCTGTACTGAGCGAAGTCGAAGTGCTGGCGGCTTTTGAACTTGCGGCCGAGCTGCTTGTGGTCTGCGCGATTGTCGTAGTTGTATCAGTGGTTTCAGTTTTTGCGTCTTCACGAGTTGCCGTGTCCTCCGTTCGAGTTGTCGTTGTGGTTGTTTGGCCAAGTAGCCCTTCGGCCCGGCTCAGGACAAGCCCCTCAATTTCATTCATATTGGCAATGGTCATCACAGCCATACCTAAACCAAGCAGCGTTGCAAAGAGGCGGGCGCTGGCATCATTTGGTAAAGAAATATTTTTGTGAGACATGTTTGGTTTGAATGTTCAACCTCTATTATAGCAAATGAGCTGCGTATGGTCTAGCCCCCAACAACACACCATTGTTTCATTGCTACACTGTTCCATTGTTCGCAAAGCGTCTGGCACCACACGGATCGCTAGCGAGCAATGGAGCAATGAAACAATGTAGCAATGAATTAGGCGATTTTGATGAAACCGATAAGCCCAGGGTGACAATGCTTTAATACAACTTCGACCGGTGCAGCACCCGCAGCAGGTGAATCTCCTTTGTTTCTTCGTGTTTATGAAAGAGCACACGGTAGTCACCCACGCGCAGCCGGAAGTCCGCCACGCGGTAGTCCTGCAATTTTTTAACCGCGACGTCTTCTGTCCAGGGGTCATTCTCAAGGGCGCGAATGCGGCGCAAGAGGAGTTGCAGCGTCTTTTTCGGAATCATCGCGCAGTCCTTGCGCCATTGCCGCTCATCCGCGATCAGCAGCTTATAGGCCATGCTCATTGGCAAAACTGGCGAACGGAACCGGCTTGGTCTTGCCGGCGCGGTCAGCCGCCACAAGGTCGGCGGTCGTCTTATCGTGCAGTTCGGCCCATTCCTCCTGAAGCTGGTCCAACAGGCCTGAGGCCATGAGCATTTCGGCCGCTGCCTTCGAGATCACCAAGCCGGCAACTTTGTTGTTGCTGAGGATAACTTGGATGGGCTTCTTACTCCCAAAGACGCGCTTCAGTTCTCGTTGCAACGCGGTGATGGACATAAAATCAGACAGCATGGAATAAGCAGGGAATTACATGTTTATTATATATGAAGATTATGGGGATTGCAAGGCTTACTTTTGCCATGCCGCGAAATATTGTTCCATTGCTACACTGTTCCATTGTTCGCAAAGCGTCTGGCACCACACGGATCGCTAGCGAGCAATGGAGCAATGAAACAATGTAGCAATGACAAGAGAGTCATTTTCTGCTATCCTATAGAGGAAACCGAAACAAACGTGCCAGTGAGCAAAGACAAAGCCGGCAAGTATTCCATGACCCGCCAGTGGCTCGTGATGGTGTTGCTCCTGGTCATCGCGCTCGCGCCGGTGGCCATTTTGACATTCACCACCATGGAGATTGCAGTGGATTCGATGTTTAGCCAGATTCAGGCCGAAAACGTGGCGGCGGTGAATGGGTTCCGTGGCCAAATCTTCCGCGACTTCCAGGAACGGACTGGACTGGCCCGCGCAATTTCCGAAATTCCGAAAACAGTCCGGGCTGTTGCCAATGAAGATCTCCTCCCGGCCAACGAAGACATGAAGAACGTCACGCTCGTCGATCGCAACATCGAACGGGCGTTCATTCTCAAACGCAACGGTGAACCGTGGGCGGCGTATCCCACAGAGATGAATGAAGAATATAAGGAGCATTACCGTGATGAACCGTGGTTCCAGGAAGTGCTGGCCAGCGGCGAGCTGCGCATCTCGAGTGTGTTTGCGCGTGTACCGCGGTCAGAAACAGATCCGCGGTCGTTCATGTACTTTGCTTCGCCCATTACCGTGAGCGGATCCATCGCGGCTGTCGTCGTCTTGGAATACAGCGCGCGGGAACTTCAGGATGTCATTCAAGCGGCCTCCGGCAGTTATCTCTTCTTGCTCGACCAAAACGGTAAAACAATCATTCATCCATATTTGCCGGCCGATAATCCGGTGACGGATGTCTACGCATCAGTCGGGTTGGTGCAACAGGCCTTTGCTACTTCAGATCAAGTCTATAGCGGTATGTACCGCGATCCAGTCACCGATACCGACATGATCGGCACCTTTGTGCCGTTTACAAACCTCGGGCCGCATTGGGTGGTGGTGGCTCAACGGCCGGCTGCGCCCGTGCAGGAATCGTTGGCGGGTGTGCAATTGAGCATTCTCCTGTTGGGCGGCATCCTGACGCTGGTTTCGCTGATTATCGTCGGCATGCTTGGGTACGAAGCACGGAGTAATTTGAAACTGACCAAGGAGCTCTCGGACAAGAACGTAAAGCTGCGGGAAACGGACGCCATCGTCCGCTCGAGTCACGACGCCATCATCGGTTTGGCGCCGGACTGGACCATTCGCACCTGGAACACGGGCGCGGAAGTTCTTTACGGCTTGCCCGATCACCACATGATCGGTCAGCCGTTTACGTATCTGCTTGGCACAGAACACGGCGAGGCATTCTTAGCCATGAAAGAGAAGCTCCAGAAGGGCGAAGATGTCAGTGGAGAGGAGATAACGCACAAAAAGCCTTCCGGCGCCGAAGTGCCGGCGGCGCTCACATTGTCACGTATTCCCGCTGATGATGGCAGCGTGGCGGGTTATTCCTGCATCATCCGCGATATCACGGCGCAAAAAGAATTGGAGAAGACGCGCAAAGATTTCCTTTCGTTCGTCGTTCACCAGCTAAAAGGACCGGTGGCGGCTGTCAAAGGCACGCTTGAGCTCATCATGGACGGCGATTATGGGGCAATCAGCGATGAATTAAAGAAGCAGGTTGCACTGACGCAGGAACGCGTGGAGGGCCAAGTCCATTTAATGAACGATATCCTCAATACCTCGCGCGTCGAACGCGGTGTCATTGAACTCCAGCGTGCGATCACGCCGGTGATGACGGCCGTGCAACGCGCCATGCGCGACTACGTGCAACCGTACAAAGAAAAGAATTTGTATCTCAACGTCGACGAAAAGAATAAAGACCTGCAGGTAAACATGGACATGGAGAAAGTCGCGGAAGCAATCTCCAATGCCATCAGTAATGCTTTGAAGTACACCGAAAAAGGTGGTGTGACCATCACCGTCACATCAGAAAACGGCCAAGCCGTCGTGGAAGTCACCGATACCGGGAAAGGGATGGATGAAGCGATGATCGGCAAACTCTTCACGCGTGACAAAGTCATGGGCCATAACACGGCTGCGGCCGGCAGTTCCGGCCTGGGCCTGTACATCGCCAAGCAGTTCATGCAGCTGCATGGCGGGGACATTGCTGTCCGGTCAAAGCCCGGCGAAGGCACGACGTTTAGGTATGAATTACCTCTGGCAGGCAACGAAGAGCCCCAGAAAAAGGTTTAGTAGGTTTGGTATGTTTAGTAAGTTTTGAGTTAGACCTAACAAACCTCCTAAACCTCCTAAACCTACTAAACTTACTAAACCTGCTAAACCCGATAGGTAGACCCCTCCGTGGATTTTTGCTATACTAGTGTCGAATACTCACATCCATATGAAACTCCGCCGTCTATCTCCGCTCGCGTTGGCTCTCATCGCTGTGATCGTCCCAGGCGTTCCGCTGGCCATGCTCTTCTTCGATGAAGTCGCTTCTCTCAAGGCTGAATTAGCTCAGTGGCAAGAAATTCACGAAGAAGCAGACTTTACCGATGTGATCGAACAACTCGATGACCTGGCCGGCACCACGTTTACCGACGTGGATGATTTGGCCTGGTTTGCGCCGTATGTCAGCTCACTCGCCGAGTGGGGCATTGTGTCCGGCTACAAAGACGCGCAAGGGAAAACAACCGGTGCGTTTGGTCCTGGCGATCCTGTGACCGTTGCCGAAGTCCTCAAGATGGCCGTCAACGCCGCGCGCGTGGATACAACGGAATGCTCGGCACCTTCTTACACTGCGGATGCAAACAGTCACTGGGC
>C687J35174_10009222_pt1 | contig 12409 bp, 10 predicted proteins | sample RifCSPhighO2_01_FD_35174 | JGI IMG/M metagenome (IMG submission 35174) | reverse complement strand
CATTTGAGCTGCCTCCGGGACTCATTCAACCTGAGCTTTCAGTAAGTTACAATCATCACAGCACTCTTGGCATTGACACCGGTTTCGGGAGTGGGTGGGCGCTCAATCTTGAATATGTGTATCGTGACACGAATCATACACAAAATACTTCAGATGATAGCTATCGTCTGCAATTCCGTGGCGGTGACCAAAAGCTCGTCTATGAAGCATCTGAAAATAGATATCACACCGAACAGGAAAGCCATCTCTTTATCCAAAAATTCTCGGGCGCACAACACGGACGGGAGTATTGGCTCGTAAAAACAAAAGATGGCACAACGTATCGTTTCGGTTTCCTTGAACAGTCAGAACAGGAACTCAGTGGAACGAGCATGAAATGGAGCCTCGACCGCGTGACTGATACGCACGGAAACACTATTGATTATACTTATTTGGAAAATCCGCAGACAACTACAGGCATGGTGTATCTTGACAAGATAATCTATGGACAGAACACAATCAATATGGCTTATGATTTCCATGCCGCAAATGAGCCACAGTACATCAACGGTATTGCAGTGCGCTCAGCTGCTCATGTGAACAACATCAAAGTTCGCAATGGCAATGCGCTTGTCCGTGCGTATTACTTTGACTACCAGCAGCGTGGAACGCGGTACCTTCTTACAAAAATTCGTGAGCGCGGAAGTGATGACATATCAGAATTGCCACCCATCGAATTTGAGTATGAACAAAGTGATAGTGGATGGGAGCAGGTTTCAGGGTTGCCTGTCGCGTTCGGCTCAACGGAAGACCATGGTGTTCGTCTGCTTGATGTGAATGGTGATGCACTCACTGATGTGCTTCGCTCCAAAGAGTCCTCACAGATTGAATACTGGGAGAACACGCTGAATGGATTTAAACTAAAACAAACAATTCTAGGTCTTTCCGGTGGCTTTGTTGACCAATACTCGAATGACCGTGGCGTGCGTTTCGCTGATGTTGATGGTGATGGGCGTACGGACATGGTACGACTCGCAGAAGGACAACGCTTCGTCATGCTGAATACAGGAACTGATTTTGTTGCAGCAACGATGCAATTGCCTGCAGTTAATTTTGTTGAGAACGTTGCGCTGCCACAGTGTGCTCCACCTTCCTGTCCCAGTGGATATGCTGATGGAGGTATAGGCTGTTCGGGCACATCGTGCACGCGCACCTGCAGTGTTCAACTCTGTGCAGGCTCCTCACAATTTGTGCGCAGCGGACCGATACACCAGCCTGAATGGAATGACAATGATTATGACGAGGAAGACCAGGACGCGAGCTTCACACCAAGTGCAAATAAATGTTACTCATTCTCATATACCGGAAGCGCAGATAGTGATGGCGATGATTCGCAATGTTATGATCTCTATACCGATGATAATTATGGGGATTACGAAACTGATTGCAGAGGCAATGATATTGATGCGTATGCAGGTATTGGTTTTGCAGGACGTCTCAGTTCTCCTACATGGTTACAAACTATTCCCGGCGGCGACACTAATGGCGACGGCGTGTTAGATTATGGTTTTATAGGAGATGTGCAAAACTCCTACTGGAAGTTCAGATATTTTACACTCTACGGAAAAGATTCATCCCCTGATACAACTGGCTCAAATGCAGGCGACTGGGACGGCTTTAACTATGAAATTTGTGACAACGCAGGTGTACAAACTATCCACTGTGCACCATCAGCCTACTCATGCTCATTGTGGGGAAGAGAAAAATGCGGATATGGATGTGCAAACGAAGGCACTGGTCCCTCTGTTGTTCTTGGAGTCTATGCTGATTATCAAAACACACTTTCAGACGCACTGAATGACCGCTGGGACTGCAATAATGACATAGATGATAATGACTATTATGGTGATGGAACCTATGAGGTTGTTGAATATGACACAACAACACAATACAACAATCAACAGTGTAGTTATGTTCCAACTCAAACAAAAGATGCCGGCGTGAGAATAGGTGACGTGAACGGAGATGGAAGAGCTGACATTGTGCAGGCGACGTCAACAATGAGAAAAACGTGGATTGCAGATGTCAATGGTTATGCGGAGAACACAGCATGGCAGATGTCCGAGTCTTTTTTAGACAGTTCACGCCGAAGCAATGGGGTTGTGTTGCAGGATATTAATGCAGATGGTCTGCCAGACGTCGTCATAAGCAATGACGTCAAGCAAGCAGTCTATCTCAATACTGGCAATGGATGGACTTTGTCGTCTTACACAATTCCCGTCAGATTTGTAAGCAACGGTATTGTTCAAGGGTTTACATTTATCGACAGAAATGGAGATGGGCTTATTGATTTGTCCACAGGCTCCAGAACATGGCTGAACACGGGTAGCGGATGGCAGGAAAACACACAGTACAACATTCCACCTGTCACATTGACTGATTTTTCCACAGCTGCTGCAGACATGAATGGAGATACAGCAGATGATATTATTGTTGCATCAGACAGCACCCAAAGAATTCATCTGAGCAAGCAGCGTCCGCCTCTGCTCAAAAAGATAGGTTCTTTCGGTGGCAGCACAGAAATCACGTATGAAAAAATAGCAGCGCTGGATAACACAGGGCAGGATGACATCAGTGACCTGCCATTCTCCGGCTGGATAGTTTCACGCATCGTCAATAATAATGGAATGGGAGGCTCCATTGAAGTACAATATACCTATGAAGGTGGCATGTACAAAGCATTGTCCGGAGAATTTCGTGGCTTTTCAAAGGTGACTGAAACATTTGCAGATGCAATCATTGCTCACTTGTACCATCAGGACGATGCAAAAAAAGGGCTTGAATATGAAACAATGACCGTTGACAAAGCAGGACAACCTTTCGCGAAAAGAGTGATGGGTTTCTCCTCAACATCAAACAATGGATATTATTTGATAGCTCTTGACAGCATGACTGTGTATGTTTATGATAGCGTCGTCAGTAACCCAAAAGTGGTTGTCACCAATTATGAATATGATACGCACGGAAATGCCGTGAAAATCGAGGAACAGGGCGACCCTTTAACAAGTGCCGATGACAGAAGAACTGAAATTGAGTATGTTATCAACGAGGCTCAGTGGTTGCACCTCCCAAAAAGGATACACCTGTTTGGTGTCAATGGGAAAACTCAAGATACAGAAAACAGCTATGATAATGGTGTTGCTCAACCGGTCAAAGGAGAACTGACTGAAATAAAACGAGTCATTGATAGTCAAAATACAGCTGTATGGAGATATAAGTATGACCAGCATGGCAACCTCATTGAAACAAGAAGTCCAAAAGACAGAATCACACGATATGCCTATGATGGAGTGTTTCTTCAACAAATAACAAGTCCGCTTGGTCACACCACAACATACGATTACGATGAAGGAACAGGCAATATTCTGTCAGAAACAGATGCAAACGGAATACCTATCACCTATGAATATGATGTATTTGGAAGACAAACAAAAGTGATTCGTCCATATGATTCATCTTTATCGCCAACGCTCGATATAACGTACGAAACTGATGGTCATGCACCTGAGAGCATCACAACAAAACAGAAAGGAGACAGCACGCATATTTATGAGAGCAGTACATTTTATGATGGATTTGGGAACACCATTCAAGTCCGAATGAATGCAGGCAGTACTATTGTCACTGATTTTCTGTACGATGCAAAAGGACGACGTGCTGCAGAAAGCACTCCGTACACGAGCACGGGCATGGCATATGCAGCGCCACAAACTGTTCCAAAATCAACAATATCGTACGATGCAGTGGACAGAATAACAAATGTCCTGTATCCGGATGGAACATCGCAGCAGACACGATATGACCACTTGACAGAACAATTTGTAAATGAAAATGGTCATGTCAAAGATTTGCTTTATGATGCTCATGGTCGCATTATTGAAGTGCACGAATATAATGAGAATGAGCGCTATACGACACAATATGAATACGACGCAGCAGATGCAGTAACTCGTATCGTCAACGACAAGGGGCAGACGATTGTGTATGACTACGACGGAATTGGCCGAAAGACACAGCTGAATGACCCCGACATGGGGAGGTGGACGTATGAATATGATGATGAGAACATTCTTGAGCAGACTGACAACAGGAACATAACGGTTTCGTTTGCTTACGACGATGACGGCCGAATGACACGAAAATCATCGCTCAATGAAACAAATACATACATCTATGACACGCAGCTTAATGGGACACTGTCAGAAGTACATGGACCAGTGAACAAGAAGTACAGCTATGACCAGCGGAAGCGTGTTATTCAGGAGGATACTATCATTGATGGGCAAACTTTTACGACGACAAATCAATATAATACCGCAGACCAAGTAGCCAAGCGAACATATGCGAATGCGCAGGAAGTCATTTTCAGCTATGACACTGCAGGCCGTGTTTCTGCAGTCAATCCCTCCTTGAGCAGCGTCACGTACAATGCTTTCAACCAGCCAACAAAACGGACGTATCCGCATGTTACAACTGATATAGATTATGATGTTCGGGGCAGACCTGTAACAATCACAACAGGAAGTCACCAGCAGAAAGGATACACCTACGATGGTACGGGAAACCTTCTCACGCTCAATGATAATGGAAAAACTACAACCTATGAATATGATGACATTGAGCGATTGACTCGTGCAGCTCAGCAGGCTTATGATTTTAAGTATAGCTATGATAGTGTTGGGAACATCATGTCAATCACAAATGGAGCGCTCTCACTGACTGCGCAACGGTCACCGTCGCAGGAACTTACACAGCTCAGTGGAGATAGTAATTTGCTTTATCGCACCAACCGGCCACCAGTCATTCAGCCTCTTGCAAATATCACCGCAGTTGCGGGAGAAAATGTTACACTAATTCTAAATGCGAGTGACCCAGACGGAGATACGCTGGTGTATCGTGCGGATGCTCGGTTCGTTGCGGTCAATCAAGCATTTGTCTGGCAGACCTCAGAAAGTGATGTTGGAACATACGCTTTTGATTTTTCAGTGAATGATGGCATCACAACAGTTATCTCGCCTATCATCATCACTCTCACTCCCTGCCTACAGCAGCTCTTCTATGAAGACAATGACAAAGATGGATTTGGACACACTGAACGCTCTGCTTGTTATCAGCCGTTCGGCATGGTACTGCAAGGCAACGATTGCAATGACAATAATCCATCAGCCAATCCTTCTGCAACCGAAATCTGCGATAATATAGACAACAACTGTAATGCACAAATTGATGAAAACCTTGGTTCAACAACCTGTGGTATTGGCCTTTGTCAAAGAACAATGAACAGCTGTGTCAACGGCCAAGCATTAGCTTGTGTTCCTAACACACCTACTTTGGAACTCTGTCGCACAGGTGCTGATGAAAATTGTAATGGACAAATTGATGAAGCAAGCTGCACACCACACGCAAGAGACTGCAGGGACTCTGATAATGGAAATACCCCATTTACTCGTGGAGAGCTGACAGGCACGTGGGTAACTTTCTACGGAACTCAAGCACTTCATAATTGGGATTATTGTTCAACTCTTAATGGCCAAGCATCGTCATGTTCAGGTGCCGGTTGTAGTTTATCCGAGGGGATTTGTGATGCGAGTAATCCATGGGGTTTTTCAAATGCAAAAGTAAACTGTCAATATGGTTGCAGAGACGGAAGATGCCTCACCCAGACAGAATCACAACAGAATTTAGCACAAAAACAAGCAGCATACAACCTGTGCATGCAAAACAACAATCAATGCAGACGCTCTTATCAACCTCCTTGTTCTCGTAGTTGTGTAAGTCGTAGTTGGTGGGGATGTCGAAGTTATAGGACGACTTGCCCGCAGCCAACTCAATATACTGACCAGAATTGTGTGAACTCATGCAAGTACAGTGCAGGTTAGTGAAGTACACTCATAGTACTATTTAACCACTCATCAATGATTAAAAAGAAAAGTTTATATACTTGTTTTACCCTAAAGTACTTATGCGATACTCGCCACCGGTTGGTTTGTATGGTGCTTTGTTAGCTGCTGCTCTTGGTGGATGTGGAAAAGCTTCACCACTTGAGGAAAAAGTTGTTGCAGCTCAAACGATTAATGCTGCTGCGAAAGGTTCTGTTTCTCAAAAAGAAGAGCTGGATTTGAGTACGCCGGAGAAGGCGGTGACTAATTTTTTAGAAGCGATTCGTTTAAGAAATAAAAATTCTTACTTATCTACTTTACAAGAACCTGATTTAGGACCATTTGATGAAATGACAACGCTTCAATCGTATAAAATAGACGACGTTAAGGGTGATCATGTACTCATAACTTGTAAACTTGATGCTACTCAAATCAAGCGTGGATATGTAAAAGTTATTAAGGATGGGAACAAATACTTGGTAGATGAGATGGGACCTCGTTAGGTAGTTGTACACGAAAGTGACGCTAAACTCACCTTTTTAATAAAGTCTTTGTGAATACCCCTATTTTTCGACCAGTCGAGACTCGTGTCAAAAGTGCCAAACAAACATACTGTTCCTTTTTCTATGTAAACAAACCCTCCATCTTCCTTATTTGGTTTCTCGTTCCTCAACAGATTCTTTTCTGGTACAATTTCAGTACCATCTTTAAACTGAACATTTATCATCTTTTCTTTTGGTCTAACCAGAATTTTGTCAGGAATTGTGAAATCAGGTGACAATATCTTCTTTTTGGATTTACGGGCATCAGTGTAGAAGAACTGAACGACACCTAAATTGTAGCTTCCTTCTGTGATCTCATGAACCCAATTCACGTAAAAATTATGCGCAGCCAAAAAACGTTTTTTCTCATCGAGCTTTGGTGTAAGTCCNAAATCCTTAAGAATAGGATCGTTAAATGCGTCAAACTTTTCGCCACGTTCGCGTGCTTTCTTCTCAATAAACTCAGTCACTAAAACTTCCGTGCTATCCACCAAGCCCCCAACCACACACATCTTTTTACCAGCAGCATACCTGTTCTTTACAAGCTGCCCTTCCTTATTTCTCAATAAAAATAGAGTTCCTGCATCATCAATCTGCATTTCTATCTGGAAATCCGATAAATCAGACCATGTAAATTTTTCAAGACAAGGTCCTGTTTTGCCATCCCCCAGTGCCACAAACTTGTCAAACGCTTTATCAACTTCATCAGGCGCTACAACAGGCACTCCTCTCGGAACGTCCTGCGGCAATCGGCCAACTGCAAAAGATACATCGGTGTTCTCAGCCGCCTGACGTAAGAGTACAATAAAATACCCTAATGAGAGACCGGTAATGAGAATAACTAAAATTACAACTAAAGCATGCAATGGCATTACTCCTCTTTTCATCTTTTAAAAGAAATCAGCCACGCTATTTAAATTTTCATCAATATGCTTATAAACCTCATTTAATTCTATCACGCTATGAAAAAAGGTGATGCAAACGTCTTCTGGGTACTCGTCTTTGCAGTACTTGCACTTGTTGTTTTACTCGTCTTAAGCGTCATATTCGGCAAAGGCATTACAAACGTGCGACAGGATTTTGAAGGATGCACGGTGCGCGGTGGAGTGTGTCAATCATCTTGTGTCGAAGGTAAAGAATTTGAATTCCAAAAAGAAAATATCTGTCCTCTGAACGCTGATAAAAAGCCTCAAAAATGCTGCGTGAAGCTCAATGGATGAAGAATTTGATGTTTATACGTGGATAATCATTATTGTCTTGACACTTTTACTTTTCTTTATCGCATATAAAGCATTAAGCGGGTATTTTACCAATGCGCTTGGATAAAAAAGGAATCGGATTCGGAACTCTCATTGCTATAATCATAACAACACTTGTTTTTTTCTTTATGCTTGGGTTATTTAATTATCTATCTGCAGAAATCAATGATGACGTTTCTGAACAGTTATGTAGGGCTTCAAATGCACTCCGTATTGGAACTGCAATGAGTGGAGATGTTCGTCTCGCACCGCGTGGCTGTAAAATAATCGATAAAACGGTTCCTGACGCTGAACATGTACGCGATGCGTTGATACCAACAACAGGCTCTAATGCCGACGTTAAAAAATACGCTGCCATGCAGCATGTTGCAGATTTAGCTGCTCGCTGCTGGTGGATGTGGCTTGAAGGGATTGAATTCACCGACAAAAACGGGAAACCTCAGAAGAATGTCCTCGACCCCAACTTGTTTATCTCAGAAAAAAAATGTTTTATCTGTTATGATTTTGTGATAAAAGAGCCTACTTCATTCACCACTCAAAACTTAATTGATTTTATGGATACCTCATTTTACAAAGTGAAAGATACGAGTGACCAATGTTCTATTGTCGGCGGCGTGTGTAAAACTGATTGTACTGTCAAAAATGATATTGTTGATAAAGATAATAAATTTACTCAAGAAGTTCCCGATTCATGCAATCAGATTAAACCTGGAACAAAATGCTGTGTTGCGGATAAAAAGTTTGACTGTGTGAATCGTGGCGGTTCCTGTTCCTTTGGTGGTGTATTTGAAAAGCCTTTTAACGGATGGACATGCCGGGATAGAGACAAACATCCTCTCTGTTATTTGTCTGCTAATAACTATTTTAGCTATACAAAATACCTGCAGGAATTTAATGGACGTGGAGGATTTTATTCTAAAGCATCTAATGGATTTAAGTCAGATTTAAATCAACACTATGCTATTGTTTTTAGCGAGGAAACTGAAGCAACCTTATCTTCATCAGGTGGTGGAATTGATAATATCATCATTGCACCACTTGAAACGGTTAATAAAGACTGTTCAGTTGACTGGGGTGTTTCAGAAAAATGAACAAAAAAGCAGTGGAACTTGCGTTTTCGAAAATCATTGAAATACTTTTGTTTCTGATATTTCTTATCGTTATGTTTTATGTTCTTGCAACATGGAAAGATCAGGGTTACAGCATTCTTGACCGACTGCGTGGGTTATTTCGATGAAAGGACAGATTGGCTATGTCACAGTTGTAAAGATGGTTATTGGCGTCATGCTTGTTTTAGTTGCTTTTTCTATTGGCAGAAGCTGTGCTGAGGCAATACTCCCTTCGGTTAGCGAAGGAGTCACATCATTCAATAATTTTGTCGATGTCATCGAGAATACGAAAAACTGGGCTTCTGGAACGAAACAAAACGCAGGGTTAATTATGGATAAGAATACTGCGATTTTTGGATTTGCGAAAGGTGCGCAAAACACTGAAGTTTTTGGTTACTGGAGTCCGTTTACAGGCAGGCAATGGGTGCCGCGAAAAGTATATGTTCGGCCTCAAAGTTGTGGCGATAATTCGAAGGCATGTGCCTGTTTGTGCAGTTTCACAACAACAAACCCAATCGTATGCAACAGCGAAAAAATGAGGTGTCGTGCACTCTCAGATGGCATTAATTTTGTAGAAAAAGTAAGTCTCGACAAGATGGCACCACTTGCAATTCAACTTCCTGAAGAATTTCCTAAAGGACAATCAATCGTTAATGGTTTCATCATTGAACGTGAATCCGAAGGTCCTCGCCGTTTCACCGTCAGCATAGAAAAAACTAAAGACAACAAGTTAGCTATTTGTGCGCGTTCACCGTGCATCGAAAGCTAATCTTTTTTATCCATTGTAGCGTGATGTTTGCCAAGCTTTGAATATTTTGGTTGGTACTCTACTCTCCAATCTGCTAAATCTTCAGGCAAGAAGTAGCCTGGCTTTCCGGTGAGATACATCTTTTCTTCGACACAAAAGCCAACGATTGTAAATTCTCCGTCCGTTGATGGTGACCTGTCTTTCGTCCGACGATGCATCGTTATCTTATCTCCGCAATCAAACACCTCTGCCAACGCGTGTGGCATCACCGCTTCCCATACAACTGTTGGTAATCTTCCTTCGGTCAGTGATTTTTTTGACATTTTATCCGCGTAATCCACTGAAAAATCTGTCTGTATTTTTGCTTTGATAGCATCCATTTTTCTTGTATTGCTTTGTATCTGCTCACGCGGACCATACATCTTCTCTCCTCGTTCGCCCCAATCGTCAGCAAATTGTCGCGTGACATGTAGCACATATGGCTTTCCATCATCAAATGCGTTTACGGTCGTCCATCTGCCTGTTGCATATATCGCTTCAGCAGCTGCATCTTTTTGAAGCTGTATGAGCATTCTGAACCCTTCCGATTGTTTTGATTTCCATCCCTGTAACTTTTTTGCAGCGTCTGTATAATCATTCTTCGCGAGAGCTTCTTTCAATCCTTTGAGTTCATGATACGCTTTTTTGTGAGTTTCAACAATCTCTTCAAGTTGTTTTGTATCAACGTCGACATGTTTGGGTTTGTAACGCGTTGCGAGCATTAACTCAATAGCTCTGTCAGCATGTGCTGCAATACTTTCATTATATTCTCTCAGTACTTCGCGCTGTTCTTTATCAACCGTTCGTGCAGCATTGAGCGCATCATTGCTTTGGTCAAGCATCTCTTCGAGCTGTTTTCTAAAATCAAGCACTCTCTCTTTTTTAAGAGACTCTCTAATCATGTCATTAATTCCTGGAACTTCAACACCTGCTCCTGCAGGAAGATGGTTTTCCACAAACAAATTTTGCATCAATGCGTGAACACATGAGCGATGGAGTTCTTTGTACTTTTCAGGCAATGTTGACTCATCATACACCTGCAAAAAAGCAGTGATTCCATCAAGCGCCTGTCGGTAAGAACTTTTTTTGTCAGCAGACGCTTCACTCGGGTCAAGGTTGTTGAGCCATCCACCGCGCCCAAAAATCCCTCCTTTGATACGCGTCGCATATTCCTCAATATCTCTCGGACGCTCCTGTGCTTGTGCTTCCCCTGAGAGAGCTGCAACAATCGCTCCTGCTGTCGCCATGCGCTGGACAAGATTCATACTTCTTTTACAGACGTTTTACTATTTAAATATTGCTCGTTTGACCACTAATTAATGACTACTAAACTCACCGCTACCCTTAAATAATTCTTGAGCTTCTTTCATTTCATGCAGAAAAGAGGAATGGTGGTTTGGGAAGTTCTGATATGGGCAATCATTCTGATGGTTGTCGCTTTGATACTCATTTATGTGTTTAAAAGCTCACTGAATAAAGAAAAAGATATTATTGAAGGGCAGATTGGCGGGGCAGAGGATTGTGATAATGACTTTGTGCCAAATGCGTTTGATAAATGTAATAGCACTCCGAAAGGACTTTCTGTCAGTGCGAATGGATGCGCGCTTAATGGTGGGAAACCGGACACTTCATTGGGCGAATCTGAAACCAAAAGTTGTCCAGCACCAAAAAGTCCTACCCCTAACTAACCAACACCTTTTATAAACAATCTTTCTTTCTTATCTCGTATGCAAAAAAGAGGAACGTTAGTACTTCGTCTTGTCTTTGAACTGGCACTCTCCTTTGTTATTATCAGCGGTCTTCTTTCCATATCCAGAGGATTAGGCACGCAGCAGACTTTTGTAAAACAAAGCCTTGAGGAAGAAGGCGCACTTGTTATGCAGGAGCTTCAGCACGTTCCAGGAAATATTGTACTTCGGCATCCTCGTGATGTTTCTGATTTTATCGTACGATTGGAATCGAGCGAATTTGTTGTTGTTGATACAAGCAGTCGTGGAACTACCTTTCTTGGAAAAGTAAATCCTGCAGTTGTGCAAAACTCAAAAGAACTTTATTTCTACAAGAATGGAAATGAAATTTCTATTGCAGCGAAAAAGCCTGTTGTCACGCAACGAGAATGTGTTGATGTTCGTCTTGACAGAAGCAGGCTTGAGATTCAAGCAGAAGGTGCGCAACAGGATATCGCAAAAGCTTTAGCGTTCAAGTGCTCGGAAAAAGTCTGCGCATCCGGTGAATCGAGTAAAGATGTCAAACTTGCAGTCACTCCTTCGCAGGAAGGCATTGCTGCATATTTTTCTGTGAGTTCATCGAACAAAGATGTTGTCTGCACCATTCTCAATAATATGCTCGCACGCGATTCATCACTTATTACCTGGCTTGTGCCGGGCAAGTTATCCCAGAATTATCGCATCGAAGTTCAGCCGTCATTGAGAGAAACATTGGGTACTGTAATCCAGGAGAAATCATGAGCGATGCAGACCCTGTTTTTGCCGACTGGATGATTCATATGATTCCCTTTTTGTTTATTTCAGCACTTTTTATTACAGGATTTGTTGCGTCTATCTATTGGATTTCTTCTGCAGCGTATAAGATGCCCACTGGATTGAAAGACGAGATTGGTTATGATTATATTGTGGGGTGTTTCGAGGCAACGGATAGTCTTACGTCACGTCAAATATCGGCTGTTGATGGCGCTCGCTTTACTTCCATCGAAACACAGCGTTGTTTGCCATCGGGTGCGTATCGTCTGAAAATTAATGATAAAGTAACCGAAAAAGTTATTGCTACGACTTCT
>C687J35174_10009217_pt1 | contig 12418 bp, 10 predicted proteins | sample RifCSPhighO2_01_FD_35174 | JGI IMG/M metagenome (IMG submission 35174) | reverse complement strand
ACAAAATTTGCAAACNATGTGNGGCATTATCATTTTTGAACAATGCGAACACTTGGCCAAATTCTTTGGTTTTAATGCAAGGTGGCTTCGGCGCCGACTCTGCTTGCCTTTTGACATGTGATGACGTGGTACTGCCATAGTTTTTAAATATTAACATGAAATAATTTTTTTTGCAAACAAACCCAAAAAACAAAAACCGACATTAGTCGGTTTAATGATGATTAGAACTCTCAGGTAATACCTTTAGCACCCCCAGACATTTTACCTGTTTATCTATATCAACAAATTTTCCAGTTTCTGAATCTCTGGGAAGAAAATATCCACTTTCACATTTAACCTCAAGAGATATTTTTACATATTCTGCTCCAGGATAATCAACAATTTCTTTTATTAGAACGGTTCTGAAAATAGACTGAAAGGTTGATGCAGAACTAGAAATAATGTAACTATAAAGGGTTCTAAAGTGCAAAGCAGTAAGAGCTCTATCAAGTTCTTCTTTAACGTCCTTTTCAGTTTCGCCTTCAAAAATAAGGGTTGCAATAGAAACAGGTGGATCACAATACTGATTAACAATAAAGCACAGCTGGGCGTTTCCAGAAATCTTTGACAAGAAAATACTCCTTTTCAAAATTAAAGAACTTTTAGGTTATATTCTAATACAATTTATAAATTTTTCAAGATAAGCGTAGCCCCATTGCTTTTATGTAACTTTTGACGAGTTAGAACTAAGCGAAGCCGGGTATTTTATAACCTATTGGTTTCAAGGAAAACACAATGCTTAAATTAATAGATAATTTGCTTAGTTTAAATAAATTTTAGCCGGAAAATCCCCTTAGGGAGGAACGGATGCTAAAATTTGTTAAGCAAATTGAAATTAATTTAAGCATTTGTCCGAAGAAAGCCAACGGTAAGAAAAAGCCCAGCTTCGCTTATTTCAAGTACTTGTCCACATTTTTCCCTAATTGCTCATTGATACATTTAGAATTAAGATTAGATTAATGAAATTCACTCACCTCCATACACATTCCCACTACTCACTTCTCGATGGCATGTCCAAGGTTAATGACATGGTGAAGTTGGCCAAAGAACATGGCATGACCGCAATCGGACTGACTGATCATGGAGTAATGTATGGGGCGATTGATTTTTACACCGCCTGCAAAAAAAATGGAATCAAACCAATCATAGGAGTTGAGGCATATGTCGCCAATCGCACTCGATTTCAAAAAGAACCACACATTGACAATAAAAGATATCATCTAACCCTTCTAGCTAAGAATAATATTGGCTACCAAAATTTAATCAAACTTACAACTGCCGCTCATTTAGAAGGATACTATTACAAACCTCGTGTAGATAAAAATCTTCTTCGTACTCATGCAGAAGGACTGATTGCACTCTCCGGCTGTCCTGGCAGTGAACTTGGACGAGCGATTCAATCAAGAAATAAAGAAAAAGCCGAAGAGATTATTCGCGAATATCAATCTATCTTCGGCTCTGAAAACTATTACTTGGAAATAATGCACCATCCAGATGTGGAATTTTTCCAGGAATGGAAAAATTCTCTTATAGAATTTTCCCGCAAGCTGAACATCCCGCTGGTTGCAACCCAGGATTCACATTATCTTCATCCTGATGATGCTCTGGCCCACAAAACATTAGTTGCCATTTCAACTAACACCGACGTCAGCGATACTGCCATCTTTGCCGGTAAGGGACAATATCATTTTATTTCTACCGAAGAAGCCCTCGAATGGTTCAAGGACATACCGGAAGCAATCGAAAATACAGAAAAAATTGCTGAAAGATGTAATGTCGATTTAACTTTAGGCAAATTTATTTTTCCAAACTTTATTCTTGAGCCGGGCAAAACAGCCGATGAAATGCTGGAAGAATTAACCTTGCAAGGAGCGCGAACCCACGGTTTGGATAAAGATACTGAAACAGAGACCCGTCGGCGTTATGAACTTGATGTTATAAAAAACAAAAACTATGCCCCCTACTTCCTTGTTGTTGCTGATTTAATAAAATTTGCCCGTGAATCAAAAATATATACAACAGTCCGAGGTTCTGTCGCCGGTTCAATCGTTGCCTTCCTGTCTGGCATCACCAATGTCAATCCAACAGAATTTCAGCTTCCATTTGAACGATTCCTAAACCCTTTCCGACCTTCGGCTCCAGATATAGATATGGACTTTGCCGACAACAGAAGGCATGAGATTATTGAGTATGCAAAAAAGAAGTATGGCGCCGATAAAGTTGCTCAAATTGGCACATTCGGAACAATGTTGGCCCGCGGAGCAGTTCGTGATGTAGCACGAGCAACGGGAAAATCATATGAGGTTGGTGATAAGATTGCCAAGCTTATCCCAATGGGTTCTCAAGGTTTTCCAATGACCATTAAACACGCAATGGAAATTGAGCCTCAATTGAAGGAGCTTTATGATAGAGATTTAGAGGCTCGCCAAATTCTTGATATTGCAAAAAAACTTGAAGGCACTGTCCGCCATGTTTCCGTTCATGCTGCTGGTGTTGTAATCTCTCCCAAACCCCTAATTGAATATGTACCAACCCAGTTTGATCCCAAGGGAGAGGATAATATTATCACCCAATATGACATGTACACTGTTGGAGAAGATGGGGTCGGACTCACCAAGCTCGATTTCTTGGGCATAAGAAATCTTGCTATTTTAGAAAACGCAGTTTCCTTAGTTCACAAACACAGAAACATAGAGATAGATATTGAGAAAATACCCTTTGATGATAAAAAAACATTTGCAATGTTGGCTAAAGGGGAAACCGAAGGGCTTTTCCAGCTAAACGGAACTGGGATGACAAAATATCTCATGGATCTTAAGCCAACTACCATCCATGACATCAATGCCATGGTTGCCCTCTACCGTCCTGGGCCAATAAATAACATCCCCGAGTTTATTGCCCGCAAACAAGGTCGGAGCAAAATTAAATATTTCCATCCTAAAGCTGAAAAATTTCTTGACAAATCTTTTGGTATTTTAGTTTATCAAGAAGATCTCTTATTTACGGCCATGGAGTTGGCTGGATATAACTGGGAGTCAGTTGATAAATTCCGAAAAGCGGTGGGTAAAAAAATTCCTGCTGAAATGGCAAAACAACATGAAATTTTCGTTCAAGGCTGTCAAATCCATAGCGGAATGTCAAAGGGTGAAGCAGAACAAATATGGAATTTATTTGAACCATTTCAAGGCTATGGATTTGGTAAGGCTCATGCCGCTTGTTATGGTCGTGTCGCCTACCAGACTGCGTACATGAAAGCCAATTTCCCAGCAGAATATATGTGCGCCGTCCTCACAGCAGAAGCTGGTGATACAGAAAAAATATCCGAAGTCATTTCTGAATGCCAACGAATGGGTATTTCTGTTTTACCGCCGGACATAAATAGCTCTTTCAAAGATTTCACGGTTATCAAGGTCAGTGAGCAAGGAGCAATGAACAGTGAACATGGAGATCAGATTCGTTTTGGCCTTCTGACAATTAAAAACTTAGGAGAAAACATTGCCGATGCCATTATTGCCGAAAGAGAAGCAAATGGACCATATAAAAATGTAGAAGATTTTGTGACTAGAGTTCACAACAAAGACCTAAATAAAAAATCTGTCGAATCTCTTATCCGTTGTGGAGCGCTTGATGAGTTTGGTGAAAGAAACATGTTACTAGTAAATACAGAAAACCTTCTTTTGTATGCTAAAGACAAACAAAAACACTCATCAATGGGACAAGTCAGTTTGTTTGGCAACAACGACACTGCAGATCTCCCTCCCTTTCGTCTTTCCTCAACCGAACCGGCCAAGCCATGGGAAAAATTAATTTGGGAAAAAGAACTTTTAGGACTATTCGTTTCCGATCATCCTTTAAGCAGTTATCAAATTCAAATGAAACTTGAAAATGTTGTTCCGATAAAAAATATCACCATGAGTACCGCTGGTTCAGTCAAAATAGGCGGCATGATTACTCGCATTCAAAAGATTATGACCAAAACTGGCCGGCCGATGATTTTCTCCATGCTTGAAGATCTTACTTCCAAGATTGAAGTTGTAGTTTTCCCGAATGTTCTTGAAAAAAACCCTGAGGCCTGGAAAGAAAATTCTGTCGTTGTCGCCCGCGGAAAAATAAATGACCGCGACGGCACGCTTAAGTTTCTTTGCGACGAAGTGAGGCCGCTCGCATTGCCAGCGTAAAATAATTTTAGCTCACACAACTCATCGAGCCTGAATGGCCTCCATGCATGCTGCGTAGAACCATTTTTAAAAATACTGCTGATTTTAAAAAATGGTTCTACCTCCGCCGGTTGCTTGGGTAATAGGTGGTAATTGGCAATAAAATGTCAAGTTCTTTAATTTTTGCTTTAATTTTGTTATTCTGAATAGATTATATGGATAAAAATCAAATTGAAAACATCCGCCATTCACTTGCCCATCTTTTGGGTGCGGCAGTTTTGGAATTATATCCTGGCTCAAAACTCGCTATTGGTCCCGCCATTGATGACGGTTTTTATTATGATATTGATGTTGCTGGAGTAATTTCAGATAATGACTTGCCAAAAATAGAAGAAAAAATGCGAGAAATACTCAAGACCTGGAAAACATTTGAGGGTCGCGAGATTCCGTCCGGTGAAGCAAAAGAACTTTTCAAAAATAATCCTTACAAAAAAGAAATTATTGACGAACTCACCGACAAAGGAGAAAAAATAACTCTATATACATCGGGCAATTTCACCGACCTCTGTCGAGGTGGTCATGTTGAGAATGCAAAAGATATAAAACCAAACTCATTCAAACTCTCTCATGTTGCCGGTGCCTACTGGCGCGGTAACGAAAAGAATCCCCAACTTACTCGTATTTACGGTTATGCTTTTACAACCAAAGATGAGCTTCAAAAACACCTAATCATGCTTGAGGAGGCCAAGAAGCGTGATCACAAAAAACTAGGAAAAGAATTGGACCTATTTTTAATTGACGAAAAAGTCGGGAAAGGACTCCCCATGTGGACACCTAAAGGAACGGCTATAAAATTCGAGCTTGAAAATTATACTCGAGAACTGGAAAGAAAATATGGATATGCGCATGTATCTACACCTTATCTTGGTTCAGAAGAACTATATCGCACATCAGGACACTTAGAGCACTTCAAACAAAACATGTACGCCCCCATTGATATGGATGGTGAAATTTTTTACCTTCGCCCCATGGCATGCCCACATCATATCCGCATGTACCAGCGCAAACAATGGAGTTACAAAGAACTCCCCGTACGTTATGCAGAAATTGCTGATTACAATCGTTATGAAAAATCTGGCGAACTCATGGGCATGATCCGAGTACGCAAATTTCAATTGACTGATGCTCATATCTTTGTAACCCCTGAGGGACTTAAGGAAGAGTTTAAGAAGGTGTGTTCCCTNATCCAAGAAGGCATGCAAGATCTTGGATTAAACAGTATTCTCAGTTACAGATTTTCAAAAAGAGATCCGCAAGACAAGGAAAAATACTTCCCCGATGACAATCTCTGGATAAAGGCGGAGAAAACAATGAAAGAAGCACTTGATGAAATAGGTCTCAAACACATCGAAGCTGAAGGAGAGGCGGCATTTTATGGACCAAAAATTGATGTTCAGGCCAAAAATGTGAATGGCAAAGAAGACACTATTTTCACAGCACAAATTGATTTCTTATTACCCGAAAAATTTGGCATCGAATACATAGATTCCAATGGCAATAAACAGCGTCCAGCAATGATTCACAGATCGGCTATTGGTGCATTGGAGAGGACATTTGCATTTCTTATCGAGTATTATGCCGGGGCTTTTCCAGTTTGGCTCTCCCCAGTTCAAGTCGCGATATTACCCATCTCTGACAAACAAAATGAATGGGCCGAAAAAGTATATAATGACTTAAAAACTGAAGGCATCAGGATAGAAATAAATAAAAACAACGAGACATTGGGTAAGAAAATCAGAGAAGCAGAAATGCAAAAAATTCCATATTTGTTAGTGGTGGGTAACAAAGAAGTTGAAACCGAGTCTGTAGCTGTCAGAAAAAGAGGCGAAGGAGACATTGGTCAAATAAAATTAAATGAATTTATCAATAAAATCAAAAAAGAAATTCAAGAAAAAAAGACCTCGTAGGTCTTTATTCTGTCTTTTCTTTTTTTGTTTTTCTCCAGAAAGATCTCCCTATCATCAACAAAACAATAACAATAGTGCTTATAACCAATCCTCTCCTATATTCATCCCAAAAATAAAAAAACAAATTCCATGTCCAGATAGAAATTGCAACGTGAATAGTGTTACCGATAATTAATGATATCAACCCCTTTCTCCACTTCCTTGAGGCGCACAAAATAGTACCAACGAGTCTTCCTCCGGAAATAATTGACTCCGCCCCCAGAATAAACATTCCAACATGACCCCAGACATTGATGAATCTACTAAACTTGTTACCGGTTGCCCATTTGAAATTTTCTCTAACTTTATATATTATCGTCCCGAGAAGTCCCTTCTCTCTTAATAAGATAATAATGCTTTTAGTAAGTTCGACCGTTTCCTTGACAGGCTCAGTCATCGGCAACCACTTACGTATAAACCAGCTCCAAAAACGATATCCGCATAAAATCTCTAAGTTTGCCAAAAGAGCTGCTGCCAAGAAGATTCCCCAAAAAGAAAGACCTAGGGGGTTAAGAATAAGTGGTATGACAATATAATCAACATTCCCGGCGGTATAAAGCAAAAACCCCCAAAGAAATGGCCATTTGCCAACCTTTTCTTTTTGTTCTCCGTCTTCTAATCTCTCTACTTCTTTCAAAGATCACGTCCCCTTAGTCAAAAATGAAGATTTTGTATAATATACACCAAAAATGCCAATAAATCAAAAACAAAAAATAATAGTCATTTTGGGTCCTACAGCATCAGGAAAGTCTTCACTAAGTATTAAATTAGCCAAGAAGTTCAACGGTGAAATAATATCAGCCGACTCAAGACAAGTTTATCAAGGAATGGATATTGGAACAGGAAAAGTAACAAAAAAAGAACAAGGCCTGATAAAACATCACTTGCTCAATGTAGTTAACCCCAAAAAAGTATTTACGGTTTCAGATTTCAAAAAATTAGGAGAAAAAGCAATAAAAGAAATATTGGGCAAAAATAAAATACCCATCATCGTTGGCGGTACAGGTTTATATATTGACACCCTTGTATACAATTTAAATTTTCCCCAAGTCCCACCAAACCAACTATTGAGGTTAAGCCTAAATAGACTTACAGCCGAACAACTTTTCTATAAACTAAAAAACTTAGACCTTCAACGCGCAAAAACCATTGACCACCACAATAAACGACGACTTATTCGAGCCCTAGAGATCATTGACTCAATCGGAAAAGTTCCCACCCTGAACACTAAATACTATATAGAAAATACTAAATACGATGTTTTATGGCTGGGATTAAAACCCAAAAACTTAGAAAATAAAATTAAACTAAGATTAAATAAAAGGTTAAAAAAGGGCATGATAAAAGAGATTAAAGATTTGTTGGAATCTGGAGTATCAAAAAAAAGGCTTCATGACCTTGGATTAGAATACCGCCAAATATCTGAATATTTGGCAAGTAAAAATTATAAAGTTACAACCCGCAAGCGGAGCGAGCGGAGCAGCAACCCAATGGAGCAGTGGTCGCATGGCCGTCGTCGTATGACGGAAAGTGTAAAAAATTTTAAAAAATCAGAATACTATCAAAAACTACTACGAGAAATCGTAAAATATTCAAAACGTCAAATGACTTGGTTCAAGATAAACAAAGAAATTCACTGGCTTGCCCAGAATAAAGTCGAGGGGATAAAAACCCAAAAAGAAGCCGAGAAACTACTTCAATCTTTTCTTTAATATCTCCTCGGCCATTTGTGGATTGGCCTTGCCTTTTGACTCGCGCATGACCATCCCAACCAAGAATTTAAGAGATGCCTCTTTCCCTTTTTTGTAATCCTCTACCGCTTGGTTATTATTTATAATTATATTATTCACTACCGATTCAAGTTCTTCAGAATTTGATGTCTGTCCTAAATCTTTTTCTTTCATTATTTGTTCAGGATGCAGGCCGGTTTCCACCATTTCTTTTAGTACCACCTTTGCACCGGTTGATGAAAGTTCTTTGTGAAATACCAAAACCATCAACTCAGCAAATGCTTCTGGTGAAATCTTAAACCCCTCTAGATCATCAACTTCCAATCCTTTGGCGCTCATCAGAACTGGAAACTCGGTAATAATATAATTAGCTGAAAGTTCGTGAAGCCGTCTTTCTATGTGTGGCTCGTTACTCGGAAATTGGCCTTTCAATCCTTTTTTGATATGAAAATCTTTTGCGGAAGCATCCAGTTCAGTAGCTACATGTTCGTAATAATCTCCTAAATGCCTAGCTACTGTAAATATCTCTATCTGGGCATCGGTAAGACCATACAGAGCAAACCTCGCACGTCTTTGCGACGGCAACTCCAATAATCCATCTTTAATTTCCTGGATTTGAGAAGGGGTAAATTTAAGTGGCGGTAAATCAGGTTCGGGAAAATATCTATAGTCATGAGCTTCTTCTTTTGAACGTTGGTTAACAGTTTCCTTTTTTGAATCGTCCCAACCTCTTGTTTCCTGAACAACCTTTTCTCCTGCCTCAAGCAGTTCAGTTTGTCTTTTTATCTCATAATCAATACTGTCAGAAGCGGCTTTGATTGAATTCAGGTTTTTTATCTCCACTTTGGTTCCTAATTTTATTGGTGATTGGTGATTGGTGATTGGTGATTCTGGTCGAAGTGAAATATTAACCTCAACCCTCATCAGACCTTTTTCCATATCAGCATCTGACACATCAAGATATCTTAAAATCAATTGGAGTTCTTCCGCAAATTTTTTGACTTCCAAACCGGTTTCAAAATCCGGTTCAGTTACCAGCTCCATCAACGGTACTCCGGCCCGATTGTAATCAACGAGCGAATAGCTCGCTCCGACCGAAGCGTCGGAGCCAGTTCCACTATGTTGAAGCCGCCCAGCATCTTCTTCAAGGTGTATTCGTGTAATACGAATCACCTTGAATCCTGAGCTTGTCGAAGGACTACTTATTTTTAATTCCCCACCTTCACAAAGAGGTTTTTGATATTGGGTTATCTGATAGCCTTTCGGTAAATCCGGATAAAAATAATTTTTTCTTTCAAAAAAAGTATCTTCGGCTATTTTACAATTTAAAGCTAAACCAGCCATTATTACCTTTTTAACCGCTTCTATATTAATGACGGGGAGCGTTCCTGGATGTGAAAGACATATGGGACATATATTGATATTGGGGTGTTTCTCGTTTGGATCATTTAAACTGTCACAAAACATTTTAGTCTTTGTGCTCAGCTCAGCATGAATTTCCAGGCCAATGACGGGCTTGTATCTCATTTCCTAAATTTATCATTATTTTTCCAAATAAAAAAGCCCTTCTTATGGGCTTATATAACAAACTTTAGTCTTCCTAGTTTAGCTACAAATTCTTCTTGTTCTCTCTTGTTTGGCATTGATTCTGGAATAACATGACTGGATTTTTCGATAGACATTGGCCACTGATGGGCACTCAATATTTCAAGCTCAATACGCGAAAATGAAAGAGCGTGGAGCTTATAATCCTCAAATGCTCGGTATGAAATAGAATACGCGTCTTTAATTATTCGAGCCATTGCCTCGCCAAAAACACGTATCTCATACTGGGCATGACTATCAAGACGGAGATGCAAGAAATGCATTAAATTGTGAAAATCAATTTTCCAATACCACTGAGTATAATTTGCGAGGGGTAAATTAATACGCGCAAGCTCCTTTGCGAGACCAAGCTCTAAATACCACCCATAACTCTCAAACAACCGTTCCTGGTCCGCCTTCATTCGAGCTTTAATTTTTTCTTGAACGTCCAGCGGAAACTCACCCGCCCTACCTTGTTTGTTGTCTTTTGATTGAGGCTTAATAGTCTCCAATTCAGGAAGGAAACATTCATCAAGAGCCACAGAATAACGACCTGAATATTCATTCACATTCGCTGTCCGATGACGAATCCACTGTCGCGCAACAAAGATAGGCATCTGACAGTGAAATTTGACCTCTACCATCTCTGACGGTGTGGTATGTACGTGCCTTCTCAGATAACGAATAAGGCCCTCAGCCGTACTTACTTTTGTTGTCCCTTTACCATAAGAAGTACCAGCCGCCTCAGAAACTGAAAGGTCATTGCCCATATAATCAACCAGGTACACAAACCCATGATCCAGACATTTGATGGGTCGATAAAGCCACTTTTCAGCGCCTTCACTTATGGGCCGAAGAGTCATGTTTGGTTGTTCGAAAATTCTTTCTGGTAAATTCTCGATCATTTTAACCCTTGTTAAAGTTCTTTAAGTTTTGGAATATTAACATTTTATAAAAAATAAAAAAGAGGCATCCGCCTCTCATGCCAATTGAAATCCCTTAGTTTTCAAAAGGTTCAACATCTCACTCCTAACATCAGAAAATATTTCTTCAACACTGCGCGTAGCATCGATAAATTGAATATTGGCCCAAGGATATTCTCTGGCAAAAGTATGAAAATTTTCTCTTACCCTGCTAAGGGTGTCTGCTTTTTCCATTTCATCAAATTGGCGACCCGATGCTTTGCCTCTTTCAATAGCCATCTCGGCTGGCAAATCAAATACAAATACCCTGTCTGGCCAAACCCAATAACGGCCGTGAATTTGTTGATTCATTTCCATAAGCATGTGCATCTCAATTATATCACTCCGCTCTGGTCCATAGACCATTGATTCTCGAAAGCGATCCGTACACACAACGTGGCCCTGTTCAAGATGTAGAATTATGTCCCTTTCACAATGCATACGACTGTCTTTGGCAAATAATTCCTGTAAATCAAATGGGTCAGTTTGGTCAAATAAATCTTTGTTTGCCAAGATGGCCCGTATTTTTTTTCCAAAATGTTCATGGGTTGGTTGTTTAGTAAGAACAACTTCTACTTTCACATCTTTTATGTATGCCCTTAACCAATTATGCATTCTTGCAACTTGAGTCGATTTACCACAAAAATCAATACCACTAGCACACAAAAACAATCCTTTATAAGGATCGGCCATTAGAAACCTCATTTTTAAAATTACCAAAACGTCTTAGAATTTTACTCCAAAAAAATTAGTATGGCAATAACCCGCAAAGCGGAGCGATAGTCGTATGACTATAACCCGCGAAGGGAAGCGATAACCCTCGAGCAAAGCGAGAGGAGCAATCGCCGTATGACGATGGTCGCATGACCATTGTGGACAACGAAATTACTTCACCTCAATTCCCATAGAGCGGGCAGTGCCTTCGATAATTTTCATCGCACCTTCTACGTCATTTGCATTCAAGTCAACCATTTTCTGTTCAGCAATTTCCCTTACTTGAGCTTTAGTAACTTTACCAACTTTTTCTTTATTGGGCACACCAGATCCTTTTTCTAGCCCAGCGGCAACCCTCAACAAATACGCCGCAGGCGGTGTTTTGAGCTTGAAATCAAAAGTTCTATCTTCATAAATAGTTATTTCAACAGGAGTCACTTGACCCACCTTGTCTTTGGTGGCTTCGTTAAATTGCATCACAAACTGCTGGAGATTTATTCCATGAGGACCCAGGGCTGTTCCAACTGGAGGAGCTGGGGTTGCTTTTGCGCCTTCAACTTGTAATTTCACAATTGTCTTTATTTTTTTTGCCATAATAATTTTTTAGAAATTAGAAATTAGGATTTAGAAATTGGAGAATTAGAGTTTCTTAATCTGGAGAAAATCTAATTCGACAGGGGTTTCTCTTCCAAAAATAGTGACCAGAACTTTGACTCTTCCTTTTTCCGGATCAACTTCCGAAACCTTACCATCAAAATCCTTGAACGGACCGTCTGTTATCTTAACCCTGTCATCAACAGCAACATCAATCTTGTATTTGGGTTCATCAGCACCCATCCTTTTCATTAAAACATCCACTTCAGCAACCGCTAAAGGAGTCGGTATTGTTCCAGCTCCGATAAATCCAGTAACATTAGGGGTGTTTCTAACCACATACCAGGAAGCGTCATCAACAATCATCTCCACAAGCACGTAACCAGCATATAATTTTTCTTCAACTGTCTCACGTTTTCCACCTTTAATTCTAATCTTTTTTTCTTTTGGTACCAAAACATTGAAAATCTTATTTTCAAAACCAAGTGATTCTACTCTTTGTTTCAAATTACGAGCAACATTGTCTTCATAGCCCGAATAGGTATGAATGGCATACCAATGACGTTCTTCAGTTTTAGCTTGTTTTGACATATTATAACTTGCTCGTTCGCATTGCTCGGCCTAATAATTAC
>C687J35174_10009214_pt1 | contig 12425 bp, 11 predicted proteins | sample RifCSPhighO2_01_FD_35174 | JGI IMG/M metagenome (IMG submission 35174) | reverse complement strand
TTCGGGTCGCTGTCGTTCACGAAGAGCGAGATGCTGTGGTTGCACTGGTCCGCGCTGAAGCTGTTCGCGCTCACGAAGAACGCAGGATGCGTCGTGAGGTTGAACGTCTCGTTCACGCCGTCGCGGGCGTTCAGCCCGGGGTCCGCCTCGGAGTCCGTGTTCATCTCGGCCTCCTCGCGGGTGAGGCAGGTCCGGTTGTCTGTGACGGTATCGTTATTGATGCCGTCCCAGCAGCAGAGGATGTTCGTGTTCGTCCAGTTGACGCTCGAACTGTTACGCGTCGCGTAGACCTCGCCCCGCGGGTCCACGAGGGTCCAGGCGTACAGGCTCTGGTTCGCGGCGTCGTCCAGCACAATCCTGCCCGTGACTTCCCCGTAGTAGCCCTGCCAGTTCTTGGTCTTCTGGTCCGAGGTGATGGTGAGCCTCGTGACGTTGCCAGCGTAGGCAGGAACCGAGATGAGCCCTGGGTCCGCCTTGCTCGAGGAGGCGATGATATTGAGCGTCTCCGGCGGCTGCGGGTCCGCCAGCGCGCTGAAAAGCATCTGACCGGCTATCGCCGCGACCATCGCTGCAAAGAGAAGAATCTGCCGTAGCCTCATCTTGTCACCTCAACGTTGCAGGGAGGGGACGGGCATCGCCGCAGAGATGCCTCTGGTCTCCCGGTACGAGGTGCAGAACGTCGAACGCGCTCACCTGTCCTTTCCCTGTCGCTCTCTGTCTCGCTCTCTCTCATCTTCTCAGGCGCGCTCCGCGCCCCTCTTTCTCTCGGGCCTGCGCCCCGCTATTCGAGCACGCTCATGCGCTCGACATTTCGCTCACTGATGATGATGGTTCCCAGCTGGCCGCGTATCTTCACGAAGCCGCCGTCAGCCGCGACAAGGACTCCTCGGGCTACCTTCACCTGCCCGCCGTCGCGGTAGGGAACCTTCACCTCTCTTCCCACGAGGTCGGCGAATATGCTCCGCGAACCGCCGTCCTCCTGTTCCTGTTCTGTTCTCATCTCATCCTCTCGCGGAAAACATCACGGTGCCGTTGCAGAAGCCCTTCGTTCCGAAGGGGACATTGAGTTTCCAGAACGTGGTGTTGGTCGAGTTGAATTTCGCGTCATCCAGGTCGTCCACGCGCTGCCAGACCACGAGGCCAGGGACGAATCCCGGAGCCTGGTTGTCCGTGAGGTTGAACATGTTTGCGAAAGGCTCCGTCCTTCCGGTGAAGTTGTAGCGCAGCCTGTCCTGGCTGATGTTGCCGATGGTNCAGTTCATCGCAAGGCCATCGCTGTCGTTCCGCGCCCAGCCGTCAATGGCGATGGTGATGTTGGCATTCCCGGTATTGGTGATGTTCACCATCTGGGCGTTGGCATCGGTGGTGGTATCCCCGGGAGCCATGTTGCCGAAGTCCAGCAGCATCGAGGAGTTGAGAGTGGTGAGATTCAGNGCNAGGAGCGTGTTGACGGTGGTGTTCACGCTGGTATTCGATGAGCGCGCCCCGTCAAGGTCCTCCACAGTGAGATTGCAGAGCCATCGCGAGTCGTTGTCCGCATAGTATTCGAAATTGAAGGCGCAGTTCACCTGTGCGGTGGAAAGATTCACCTGGAAGACCCTGCAGGAGGTGTTGGTGTAGTGGTTGTTGTTGTCATCAGGGCTGGTATAAGGAAGGGTATTCTTCCAGGCGGTCGCGTTGACCCTGCTGACGTTGAGGTCCTGGTAGCCGTTGCCGTCCACGACCGTNGCGTTGCAGTACACGAGCGTGGTGATTCCCTCGCTCAGCGTGATTGGATTGCCCACGCCGGACACTGACCCGTAGAGGTCCACGCGCTCCACTCGCGGAGCCGCGTTCGTGACGTTGACCCGGGACTCGATGGAGGTGTTGTCATAGAAGGACTGGGACCACGCAAGAGGGAGCAAGGGTAACACTAGGGCTGCCCCGAGGATGAAGAGGACCACAAGCAGCAGGGCACTCAGACTGCCCGCTGTCAGGCCTCGTTCTCTATCCTTTCTCTCCAAGATGCCTTCCATTGCTCTTCTTGCCATCCCAGCGATGGCTTTCCCTCACTCCGCTCGTTCTCATTCCGCTCTCTTGCATTCCGTTCATAGCAGTTCGACGAAAAAGTAGTAGGGCGTTGCAGTCGCAGCTAATCCAGGNCTCGCGTTCTCCGGGAGCATAATCTGGTAGTCGTACNGACGGGAGTCGTTTCTGTAACCCCAGGCGCTGTTCTCCATGAGGGTCACGTACACGAGGTTTTTCGTGGCGTTGTCGAACAGGAGAATCTCGTCGAAGAAGCCGGTGGTGGTCTGGGGGCTGTCGTTCACGTAGGTGTTGATGGAGTAGTTGCACTGGGCTGCGACGAACTGCAGGTCTCCCACCGAGAACGGAGAATGGTTCGCGGCCAGGTAGAAGGTCTCGTTGATGTTGTCATCGGCGTTGTAAATATAGCTGTGGTTGAACTCGGTCATCTCCTGCTCCACATGCGTCGCATTGGCGCACACCACGCCGGTCCAGCTCACGTTGTCTATCCGGGTGACGTACACCTCGCCGGTGAATGATGCCACAGCCCATTCGTAGATGGAGTAGCCAGAGGCGTCCTCAAGGGCGTAGGCGCCGCTCACATTCCCCACGTACGCCTTCCAGTGGATATTCTGCTGGACCGCGTCGAGGTTCATGGTGATGATTCTCCCCCCGGTATGGCCGCTCTCGTTGATGAGCCGGCCCGTGCCTGTGGCCACCGAGGTCTCGTTGCTGATGTGGGTGATCTGCGGAGCAGCGGGAGTCCCGAAGACCTGGAGCGCAAGCAGGCTGAGACCAAAGAGGAGCAGAAGCGCCAGTAACGCTTTCCGCTCGCGCTGGACTGCCTCGTTGAGCTGCATCCGTCTTCCCTGCCTGTTTTCATCTCTCGCGTTTGCGGCTGTGCCGCCCTCTTTCGCTGCGCTGCAGCGTCGCTCTCTCTTGCCCCTCGGGGCCGCTCACTCTAGCTCGACGTAAAAGAAATAGGCCGTCGTGGCCACGTCGTCCAGATGACCGTCCTCGGTCACCAGCATCTCGAAATCGTATGGTGTGTCGTTGAAGCCCCATGCGTTGGGCTCGAGAATGGAGGTGAAAATCAGCGCCCCGTCGCTGAGGGAGTAGAGCAGGGTCTCGTTGAAGCTCCGCGGCACCGCTCCGCCATTCGGGTCGGAGTCGCTCACGAACAGCGAGGTGCTGAAGGTGCACTCATTCGCGCTGAAGTTGTTGGCGCTGACGTAGAAGGCCGGATGGGTCGTGAGGTTGAACGTCTCGTTCACGCCGTCGCGAGCCTGGAAGAAAGGAGGCGACACCTCCGAGTTGGTGTTCATCTCGCCCTCCTCCCTGGTGATGCTGTTCGTGAGATTGGCGCAGACGATGTTGGTGTTCGTCCAGTTGATGACCGTGGCATTCCGCGTCGCGTAGACCTCGCCCCGGGGGTCGACAAGGGTCCAGGCGTACAGGCTCTGGTTGTCAGCGTCGTCCAGGACTATCCGGCCCGTGACCTCGCCATAGTAGCCCTGCCAGTTCTTGGTGACCTGGTCCGAGTTGATGGTGAGTCGCGTGACATTGCCTGCGAGGGCAGGAACGGATATCAGGCCCGGATTGGGCTTCCTCGATGAATCGAGTATGTTCAGCGTCTCCGGCGGCTGCGGGTCCGCGAGTCCGGTGATGAGAAGCTGCGTGAGGATTATACCCACCACCAGGGCATAGAACGCCAGTCCCCAGCCGAACGGGACGCGCCTAGCGGTCATGAGGCTCACCCCGCACCCTGGACATCTTCTCGATGTTCTTCTCGTTGATGATGATGGTGCCGAGTTCGCCGACTATCTTGACGAACCCGCGTCCGGCAGAAACAAGTTTGCCCCTGGCAATCTTGAATTGGTCCCCATCGCGATAGGGGGCCTTGACAAGGTCTCCAATAAACTCAGAGAAAATGCTCTCTTCTTCCGCTTCCTTTGCCAGCCTTACCATAGGCGACTACCCACTCGCACTTCCGTTGAGGCCGATGCCCCAATCCACAATCAGTCCGGGCAGTTTTTGCCAGTCCGCCCGAACCACTGACGTTCGTTCTTCGTTCTTGTGCCGAATGGCACCAGAATGGATTTAGATATACTGGTTTAATAATGTTTCGATTTACAAAACTAGATTATAAAAAGGATGATTATCCGCGCTGTGTGCGGGGGTACGATCACCCACTCAGGGGGAAATGCAGCCTGGATGAGGCAGGAGAGACGAGTTTGTCGTGGTATTGGTCGTGATAACCGATTATTTGTGTTTTTCATAAGCTATTACCGCTTATAATCACGCAATATGACGCCCTACGTCTGATAGTGCTGAAGGGGGTCAAGAATCCTGGCCATCACATCTCCACAATTTGAGCATACAAAAAAGATACAACACATATACAAATCTGGTTTATTTCATTCAGGGACTAACTCCAGACAATTTGGACTACAGGATTGAATACAGATATGTACAGAAATATTTATAAACTAGTTGTGCATTACATACAAAGTACACAACACATACAGAACAAACACCAGTATACAACTTTCCACAGTGCCAGCATGGAATCAGTGGAGGTTCTCAATGTCCGGCTGTCCCGGGCGATGGTCGCCTGGCTGGATTCGCTCGTCGAGAACGGGCGCTACAAGTCAAGAGCTGAGGCCATCCGGGATTTCGTGCGTGAGCATCTCGGGAGGGAGGGAGCATGACCGAGGTCCTCGTCTCCATCAGGCTGCCCTCGGAGATGGCGCGAGAGCTGCGAAAGCTCGCCGAGCGGAGGCGTTATCTCGACGTGAGCGAGGCCCTGCGCGATATCATCAGGCAGCGCTGGCATCGCGACGAGCAGCCTCTTCTCTACGAGTTGGACCGGATGCGCGTGGAGCTGAAGCAGGAGATGAGGATACTCAAGCAGGCAGTGGAGGGAAGCCGATGAGCCGGGCCCGCCGCTCCTGTAGAAAGTCAACATCCCTTGGCCGCATTGCCGCACGATATCCGAGCTGTCTCGCAGGAATGCCGAGTATCCTCAACAGCGCGGCCGGTCTCTCCCGTCGCTCTTTGTGCAACGCCGCCCGCCACCTTGCTCCCGTTATGGCCGCGCTGCTGCTCCTCGCCCTTGCTGGCGCAGCGGACAGTGTCTACCTCGGCCTTTCCCCGCTCTGGCCCGTCGAGGGCCAGTCGCTCAGCGCTTCGCTCGTGACGTTCAGGTTCCAGGTGGAGCACAACACCAGCGTGGCTCTCTGCAACCTCTCGCTGGATGACCAGCCCCTCTCGGGAGCACTGGCTATCAACAGCTCCGAAACCGTCAACTACACTGCATACGTTCCACCCGGACAGCACTCCTGGGAGGCCCGATGCGCAGCCGCGCCAGTGGAGAACAGCACAGGGCATGTCAATTTTACCATGCTCGATGTCCTCCCGCCCTCTGTGTCAGCCGTGGCCCCGGCAAACGGAACAGTGTTTGCGCAGGGCCTGGTGTCGTTCCTTGTCAATGCTTCGGATGATGCCGCTCTGGCGAATTGCACCCTGTTCTCCGATGACGTCCCAGTGACGAGCGTGCTCACGCCCGGTGTGGGGGTGATTGCTCTGAACGCCTCTCTTGACGAAGGGTGGCACAGCTGGCGCGTGGGATGCGCGGACACCGGCGGCAATGCCAACACCACCTCTCTCCGCTCGCTCGGCATTGACCTCACCGCTCCTTTCGTTGCGTTCTCGGAGCCGGTGCCGTGGCTCAACACCACCGTGGAAAGTGTGACATTCAACATCTCGGCGATCGATGCAAGCGGCATGCAGTGTGCGCTGAGCATGGACGGGAGCCAGGCTTTTGCGTTCTCCCTCCCCCTATCGGGCTGGTACCGGACCCCCGCGCTCGTGTCAGCAGGAAACCACACCTTCCAGGCAAACTGCACGGACCAGGCGGGCAGGTCGTCTCTCTCTCCGCAGGGAAAAATCACCAGGCTCGCTATGACCCAGGACGACCTGCTTCTTCAGCTGGGGACCGACAAGCCCGCGTACCAGCCCGGAGAGCCGCTCGATATTCTGGTGAACGCCACGAGCGGCGGGAAAGTGAACCTTCTCATCACCAGGGACGGGCAACTCTACTACAACTATACGTACACCGCCGGCCCGAGCGTCTCGCCCCCGGGTGTGTTTCTCAGCACTTCTGGCACGTACACTCTCTCGGGCACACTGACCTTCCTGGAGCTGCAGAGGAACTCTGCCGCTGTGTTTACCGTGGGAAGCGCGCTGGCCTGCTCCATCAACGGCTCTCAGCAGCCTCGACTGGGCGTTTCGGAACCGTACTCAGGGTCAGCCATCAACGCGGCCGGTGGGGTCTCGTATAGCTGGGACTTCAACGGAGACACCATCACCGACGCGCTGGGGCAAAGCGCATCCTATGCCTTCCTGAGCGCGGGAGTTCCGGTCACTCTGAGAGTGCAGGACACCTCAGGGCAGGCGACCTGCCAGCTGCAAGTCCAGCCACAGGCATGGCATGCCCTGCAATTCATCGTCTTCGACAACGCCACCTCCCTCCTGCTTCCCGGAGCGCTGGCCGAGACCGGAAACCACTCCGCTCTCGCGGACACGGCGGGAATTGCCGCCATTCTCCTTCCTGGAGGGCAACACTTCGTCCTGGTGAGCAAGGACGGGTACGACCCCTACTTTGGCACGATTGAGCTGTCAGGGAACCTTTCGCTCACCATACGGCTCTCTCCGAAGATACTGGACGGGCAGCCTCCTGTCGTGACGGCAATCTCTCCCGTGCATGGGGGAATCCTTGGCGGGGACCTCAGCCTGACGTTCGGAGTGCAGGACGCATCCACGGTGCGGTGCACTCTATTCTTCAGCCCCTACGCGGGCTGGTGGGCGGCTGAAAGAGATGACATCGTCCTTCCGCCCGCAGAGGGCACCGCCCGATTCACCCATGTGCTCTCCTCGCAGAATCTCACCCAGGGCACCTATTACTGGAAGGTGGCATGCGAGGACAGCGCAGGTCACGCAGCGGAAAGCGGAGACCTGAGTTTTACCTACGCATCCGGAGGGATAACGGAGGTTGGCGCCTCGCTCCGCGGAACGGAGAGAATCTTGGTCGCCATGGAGCGCATCGAGGCGGCAATCGAGGGAGCGCGGAGACTCTCTCCTGACGAGGGAGAGGTCGCATCCATTCTCGGAGTCGCAGCCGGCCTTGACAGCCAGAAGACCGAGCTCATCCGCATCCGCAACGAGTACCGCAACACCCTCGACCCGCTCGTCATCGTCGAGAGCGAGGCTGACCTGCAGCGGTTCGACAGCCAGTTCGCCCCCTCTATCGAGGCCATCGAGAAGGAAACTCTCGTGTCGGCGAGCATCCTGCAGCGCGACGAATTCGTGAAGTACGAGCTTTCCGAGAGCGTCCGGGAGACGCTACAGTCCTATCTTGCCTTCAGGGGAAGCGGCGAAGGTGACATCGTGCGGATTACTGAAGCGCTCGGCGAGCTCCAGTCCGACGTGACCATCACCACGACAGCCTATCGCGTGGAGACCGCCTTCCTCAGCGGCGAGCTGAGGAACATCACCCTGCTGCGCAGACGCCTCAGCTTCGGGAACGCCAGCACCCTGTCCAGGGCCAGCATCTTCCTGGAGCACATCCCGAAATCCCTCGCCGCGAGTGCGAGCGAGCTTGCATTCGTGGGCAACTACCAGGTGCTCGAGGACGACCCCCTCATCCGCCTCTATCCCACCGAGGATGGAGAGCTTATCTACTACTTCAAGAAGGAAGTGCCGCTCGAGCGGGTGAGGGACATCTCAGCGGTGGTGCTGGAGGATGCTCTTCTTGACGCCGCATCGGGGAGTTCCCGCTTGCCGACCGGCTTCGCCATCGCCAGCCTCGTTCCCGGGGGAGGAGGGCTTGCCTTCCTTGCCGTGCTTGTCATCGTGGGGGGCGCGAGCGTCTTCGTGGTCGCCAGCGGATTCTCTCCCGGACGAAGGGCCAGCTCATCCCGGCCGCGCATCCTTCCCCAGGCGCTCACCGAGGCACTGCAGCGTCGGGGAGTCACAAAAAAGGTTCTCAGCCAGGTCGATGAGCTCCTCGGGGAGGCAGAGCATGCGGTGCGTGCCAGAAATCATCAACGCGCAAAGGAGCTCTACCGAGAACTGAGTGCGCTCTATCCTTCAGTGCCAGCTGTCCATCAGGATGAGCTTCGGGGCGTCATGACCGACATATGCTCAGGCATCAACGGAGCCTGGGCGGAAGGCCTCATCTCTGAGGCATACCGTGGACTCGCGCTCGGCGATGCGGCGAAAGCGAGAGAGGCGTACAGACAGGTCAGCAGAGTCTACGTGGCCCTGGGAGGGGAGACCAAGGCCAAGATGCACGCGCAGAGCAAGGAACTCTTCGACAGGCTCCTGACGCTCGATGCCGAGCAGGCCATCCGGAGCATCCGGGAAGCAGTGCAGCGGGGAGATCGCGCTGCAGCTGCACGTTCTTACAGGAAGCTGCAGGCCCTCTACAGAAAGCTGCCCCCCCGTCAGCGACTCGCGATGGCTGGCCGCGTGGCACCCTTCCTGGATGTGCTCAGGAAGCTCTGAGCTTTCCGTAGGATAGCATCATCCTCGCGTAGCGACGCTATCGACCTTATCTCTCGAAACATTTAAATAAAAAACATAGTTTAGAACATAATGTATGCGAAAGAGTATTTCCAATATCATAACACTTAAATATGGATTCAGTGATTACCGAGACACTCGCGAGCATCCCACCTTGCGCCGAAGAGGGGCTTTGAGGGCGCTGCTGCGGGAAACACATTCATTCAGGGGATAGAGGTATCTTCATACGGGGAAAGGGTGAGAGAATGGCTGGCGAGACGGATATTTTCAACGTGTTTTTCCGCGAGAAGCCCGCGTTGCTTCTCTTGGGGCTGCGCAGTCCCAAGGGCGAGGTGTACGCGTCGTCNCTCGCCAAGGAGATNGACTGCACCTATTCCCATGTNGTCAAGGTCATCCAGCAGATGCAGGAGGCTGGCCTCGTCACCTTCAAGAAGCAGGGCCGGCTGAAGCTGCTCGCCCTCACCTCGCGCGGCCAGAAGGTCGCCGATTTCATCCAGAACATCAAGGGCTCGCTGTGAACGCTGAGCCGGAATGTTTTTCGGCCGCAATCCTGACAGTATCCGCTCTGTCAGTACAATCTGTTCAGTTCGGATAGGCGTTGGAGGCGGGAGACAGCCGGCCGCGCTGCAATTTCCGGAATATCTGCGAGATCACGTGAAAAGTGCCCGGCAGTGCGGCCGAGAGGGAGACTTTCTCCGTCCGGATGGCATTCAGATTACAGCCAGGACGGCTGCATAAAAAAAGAGAAATCTCGCCCTGGCGCGTGCCTCCCCGCTTACGCGCTAGGCGACGACAGGGCGCAGATTTCTTCAGGCCTTCACATTTGTTGGGGTGATAGACTGTAGTGAAGGCCCGAGAAGACGTCCCACCGGAACAGGTGAGTGTGACTCTCGTGAGAGGGAAAAATGGGCGGGGCTTTCGCCCCGCTCCAAATCATCTCGCCTCACCGGACTATCTCTATGCCCAGCTCGTCGCTAATCTCCTGACGGGAGTAGCTCGGCTGCGCATAGTCCACCTTACCGAGGATCCATGGGCTCTTGACGCCAGTGATGATAGTCATCACCGTGAGCTTGCCTTTCAGTTCATCCGCGACACGCGCGCCCCAGATGACATTCGCATCCTCGTCCAGGGATTCCGTGACCAGCTCGCCAATCCGGTTGACTTCATCAAGGGTCATGTCCGGACCGCCACTGATGTGGATGAGCGCGCCGGTGGCGCCTTTGTACGAGATGTCCAGCAGGGGATTCTCGAGAGCGCCGCGCACTGCCTCTTCCACGCGGTTGGTGGTGTCACTGGAGCCGACGCCGATAGCGGCGACGCCTCCATTGGTCATGATGGCCTTCACGTCAGCGTAGTCCAGGTTGACCAGGCTGGGAACTGCGATGGTCTCGACGATGCCCTTGATCATCGTGCTGATGAGCTCATTCGCGACCGCGAAGGCCTGCTTGATGGGCAGGTTGCCCGCGATGGCCACGAGCCTGTTGTTATCAATCACGATGACGGTGTCGCAGACCTGCCGCAGCTGCTGCAAGCCGAACTCCGCCTTGTCCACACGTGCGCGCTCAATCTTGAACGGCATCGTGACCGTGCCGAGCACGATGGCCCCCGACTCCTTGGCGACTTTCGCGACCACAGGGGCAGCGCCGGTACCGGTACCGCCTCCCATGCCCGCGCAGACGAGGACGAGGTCCGCGTCGCGGAGCGCCTCCTTCACTTCCTGAAGGGTCTCCTTCGCTGCCTCGGCNCCCTTCTCCGGGAACCCGCCGCAGCCAAGGCCCCTGGTGAGGTCCTTGCCGAGCAGGAACTTCCGGTCNGCCTCCGTNACCGTGAGATGCTGCAGGTCGGTGTTGCAGGCGACAATCTCGGCGCCCTGGATCCCCTTGCGGTAGAGCCAGTCCACCATGTTGTTACCTGCACCGCCAACACCAATGACCTTGATGTTAGCCTGGCCGATGGCCAGGTTGTCCAGCTTCGATGTGTCGATGTTGCTTGCCCAATCCTTCTGGTAGTCCATGGTTGTCTCCCCCTCTGGTTCCGGTTCGGTCTTCGCTGTCACTTGCTGAAAAGCATATTCCCCAATGGATGTTTTTTGGTATAGGGGTTTACCTACCGAAAACTTTATATCCTTCCTGGGTCTATACTTTTCTCAGAAGGAGCGCGCGATACCGACGCCAATCGGGGTCGCACCGAAGCTCTCCGACAACACAAGCCAACTCAAACGCCAAGTTGTTTAAACCGAGGGCGCCAACCCAGGGGTTTAAACCTTATTCTTGTTTCTTTCTACGATAGAGAGAGTATTTAAACATTTTTATAGTGGAGTATCTAGTTTTAAAGCGACACAATTGGCAATCTNGGGAGTCCGGCATGGTTTCTGGTCGGTTTGAGCCATGTTCTGCGCCTTTCCTGCGACAGCTTTTTGTAGCTATGCCTGGTTCTGTTGACCGATGGCGCTGTTCCTCATCGGATGCGGCCTGGGCGATGCGCGGGACCTCACCCTTCGGGCAGTCGAGGTCCTGAAGAGGGCGGAGAAGGTCTATCTGGAGAGCTACACCTCTCGGCCAGGAGCCTCGGTGATGGAGTACGCCAAGCTTCTCGGGCGTCCTGTCGGGGAGGCGCTGCGCGAGGCCGTCGAGGAGCAAGCAGAGCAGCTCCTTCTGCTCCCGGCGCTGCGGCAGGAGATTGCCCTCCTGGTCCCGGGGGACCCGCTCGCCGCGACCACCCATTTTGCCCTCCTCGCGCGCGCAAAGGAACTCGACGTCGAGATTCATGTTCTTCATCATGCCTCGGTCTTCACCGCCATCGCGGAGACCGGCCTGTCGCTGTACAAGTTCGGCAGGACGGTCACTCTCCCCTTCGGCGGCGCTCCGAGCATCGAGGAGCTGATTCTCCGCAACCAGCAGGCCGGCCTCCATACCCTCGTGCTCTTTGACCTCTCTCCGCGACAGAACCAATACATGACTCTGACCGAGGCGGTCCGCGCGCTCCGCTCCCTGCCGGCCATTCGTACTTTGCTCAGCCAGGGAACCCAGCTCGTGGCCGCCGCAGCGCTGGGGACCACAAAGCAGCGCATCGTCTGCGGCACCGCAGAGCAGCTCGAATCCACTCCGCTCGACCCGGAGCCAAGATGCCTTATCATACCGGGCGCCCTGGCTCACCACGAGGAGGACGCGCTCAGGCTCTGGCGACCGCACAGAGAAAGCTGAGCGTGGACTCGGCCGTGATGCGGAGCATATCCGTCATGACGGCGAGACAAACCGGAACTCTTGCGGGAGTGCGGCCGAGACACAGGCTTTTTCCTCAGGACCGGCGCTGGCGAGGATTTAAATAGGACGCGCGCCCAAATGGAGCCATGTTCCGACGGCTGCTCCTGTGCGTCGTCCTCATAGCGCTCATGGCCAGCGAGGCGGGCGCCCAGTCCTCCATCGAGCCGCAGTCCATCAGCCAGGTCATGCGGGAAGACGACTTCTCGAGCCATACCATCCTCATCCACAACGGGCGAAACTCCCCTGTCCAGGTCACGGCGAGACTGCAGGGGGCGGTGGCCGCCCTGGGCTCCCTGGAACCTGCAGCGATGACCATCCTTTCAGGAGAGGATGGGAGGATGACCCTGACGCTCTTCGGCACGCTCCAGGGCCAGTACAACGGCACGGTCGACATTTCCGGAGGGATTGACGGGGAGATTCCGGTGAGCGTCACGGTGATGTCGCGCGAGTTCCTCCCGGTGGATGCGCTGCTTATCGAGATCAGGCCGCTCCGGAAGAGCATCACCAGCGGCTCCCCGTTCATCTACCGGCTGGAACTGCATAACCTGCTGACAGACCGGCAGTACAATGTCA
>C687J35174_10009213_pt1 | contig 12426 bp, 13 predicted proteins | sample RifCSPhighO2_01_FD_35174 | JGI IMG/M metagenome (IMG submission 35174) | reverse complement strand
CATCTTGAAGTAAGAGATCAGTCTGGTGAACCTGTTGACCCTTATGATATATATGGCAGAAAGGGATTATACCCTGACCCAAATTTTACTAACGGCAAGACCTGCGGGTCAGAATATTTATGGACTTATTGCCCAACCGGCGAGGTTTTGGGAGAGGCAACCACGGCTACACCAGAACCTAGCATCCGCGAAACCCCGACTCCACCGTCAACTGCCGAAAGGCTTCAGTCCGGTGAAGGCATAGTCAATCTTGGCAATTGGCAATTGGCCATCCAGTCTTGGGAAGAGGCGCCTTACAAGGAAATAATTAGCGGGGTGACCGGCAACCCTGAGCAATTGACAAGAGAAGGCTGGAAATATGTGACGATTAGTGGCAGGCTGAGAAATATTAGTCAAAGCATAGTCAATAATGGTGGTCCGGCATTCGGACAGGAGCTTTTCAATTTTGGAATTGAGGAGGACGGGTTTTTCTATGGGTCAGAATCAGCTGAGTTTAATCCTCTTGATTTTCAGGTCCCACCGGGATTTAGTCATCCAATAAAAATTAATGCTTGGGTTCCAGAAATAAAAACAGGTTATTCGCTGGTTGTTTCTACAGCTGTCAATTACCAACCTGGGCAGAGACTTGCTAGCCTTAGAAAGGGTGAGGTGGCTGTTGATTATTCTAACATTTTACCCGAGGTTCAAATAAAAAATCCGGACGAGTCTTGGGAACTGCCTGGCTTTGCCATGGTTTATTTCAATGGAATCTTTACCGCCCCGGCCGTGACAATTGTCGATGGCGAATACAAGGAGGAATTCGCCTCCTTTGACATTCAAAATAACTATGGCCGGGATATAAAAACGGGTTACGGTTTGGGTGGGTTGAATTTCTTGATTTTCCTTCCAGACGGTAGGGTTATAGAAGGCAGCCCATATTATTATTCTGAAAAAGTCCATGATACCGATTTAGTGCCTCCGGGATTCAGGTTAACTGTCGACATTAATTTTGCAGGTGGTGATTCATTAGTTGATGTTGATGGCGCTATTGCAGTTCTCTTCTTTAATAACCAATGGTCTGCCTGGAGAATTGATGCAGAGGCAGTGGAATTTCCTTCAATTGGGCAAGAAAAACAGCAAGATGAATATGGTAGGCAATTGATTACTTCGTACATCAATGAGACCTTAAAGAGCAAATTTATACCAGAGGGAATTCCAGAAATTGTTGCCCAAGAATCGCGCTCGGATCTTGAAGACCAAAAAATAATTGGTGGCGAGTGGAAAGTGCGTAGTCCCGGTTACGGCGAAGCAGAAACCGACCCTATTGTCGGACAGCCTTCTGGTTCTGGGCAATATCAATTAACGGGTCTATACTTCAGAAGCATCAAAGGGACGAGATTTCAAGAAGACGGTTTACCTCTTGATGTTGATCTAATGGTTAGAATGACCGGTCGCCTCAATGAAATGATTACCAGAGAAAATGCGGCTGCAAAAATCGCCTATTATTTTAACTTGCCGCAGTTGCCACTTGAAGCTTGGCGTGAAACGGACATCAGTGGTGGTGGGAAAATTTTTGAAGTTTCTTGGCAAAATCCCGATGGTTCGGTTGAGACTAGATCTATTAGGCTGGAAAAAAATACCCTAGATGAATATATTGATATCAGGATTGTCGCCTGTAGGCTATTTGAGGATAACCCTGTATATCAAAGAGCTTCTTGTTGGGGTTAGGGCTAGATTTGTTTAATGTCTGGCCTTTTATTATTATAACTGTCTTGACACCCCCGAGTAGTCCCTTAGGTCCCCTTAGTCCCCTTGGGGACGACCCCTTAGGGACGGTCCTAGAATTGCCTTTAGCAACAATCCAAACTAAGCGTTGTTTTGTTTACTTCTCCTTCTGGTGTATTTTTTCTGGGCTAAAACCCTAAATCGGTTGGAGCCAAAAATTGCCGGTTCCTTTTCGAATAGCTTTTCAATTTCTGCCAAATCTGTTTTTGCGCCATCAAAGATGAACTCTTCGTAAGCTTTTTGGGAACCGACAGTTTCACCAATCAAACGAACGATATCCTCATCGAGAATAGTTAAAGGTTCTCTACCAAGCACTTCTTTGATACTGCTATAGCGGTAATCAATGGGATTTTTAACTATACCGGCCTTAACAGGATTAAGGTAGATATATTGGGAAAGTTTAAGAAAATAAAGGTCATTTTCGATGAGAATACTGTGGAAACGGTTGGCAAAAACCGGCCCAAAATGTTCATAGTTTCGGTTAAAATACATAGCATAACTGGTTGTAAGGGAAGACATAATTTTAGAAATGGAGGCCTTTCTTGTTTGAATGGAAAGATGGAAATGGTTGGGCATTAGACAATAGGCATAGAGGGAATAGTCATACTTAGACTTGAGATCTTTGAGCTTTTTAGTAAAGAAAAGATAATCGGTTTCTTTGAAAAAGATAGGTTGTTTGTTGATGCCTCGATTGAAGACATGGTAGAAGGCATTTTGAAAAGCAAGTCTTGGACCTCTGGGCATTTCTAAATTATGCAAATTTTGGACTGTTGTGTCAAGATATTCTAGGACCGTCCCCAGTGGGGTTACTGAGTTTTGTGCTATCCTTTTTTAAGGCTTGACAAAAATATAGGATAGTGGTATTTTAGGGCAACTTAAATTTCCCCTGCCTAAGGAAACATGAGAGAAAGAGTACAAGGCATTATTCCACCTGACCCAAGCGATATCACTGAAGTTCATTCTTTGGACTCCAAACCGAGCCGCTGGTTGCGACTGGCATCTTCCAGAGCAGTTAAAGTCGGAGGAGCTGTTGTCGGCGCAAGCATGGCTGTGGCAGCGGTTGAAATGCTTAAAGAAGCGGATCTTAAAGCGCCGCCTTCGGTAGTCAGAGCAGCCCAAGCAGATGACTTTTCCAAGTTTGATCTCCGAGATATCACAACAGCGGAAAAACCTTTGCCAATCCCGCCCCCAGAATTTTTAAGGTTTAGGGAATTCTCTTATTTACGCCTCTATGGTTCTTTTGAGATACCGGGAGATATTTCTTTCGCGCGTGAAGATGGAAGATTCCGCATAAGTTCTACTCATCCTAGAGGGTGGATATTATTGCCAGGTACAGATGAAACAAATTTTCATTACAATTTTCGAGAACCGGCTAAGGCCTCGCGTGGTTCTAGCTCAGTAACCTTAAGAGGCGAATTCAATCCTGAGTTGGGTGTAGTAAGCGGTAGGTTGGAAACACAGAATGCAGAAATTATCAACCCTAATTTGGTTTATACTTTCAAATACGATGCTATGGTTCATAATGGTGGTGGGGTTTTGGCTAAACCAAGGTATGCAATCGGAATTTTAGATTCTGATGGCAACCACTTAGTATTCATTACCGCTGGTAATCAACCTTCGGTTCCGGAAGGCAGCTATGAAAGTTTTAACGGTTTGAGACTTGGACCCGAAGGCACGCCGGGTATAGATTTTGCTTGGCCACCTAATGCAGCAGAAGCTATTGTTATGTTGGAAGTTGGTGGAACGCTAGATCAATTTGCACCTCCAGGAGGAAAACCTGAGGCCACTTACGATAATCTTTCTTTTGACCCTGATCGCCGAAATGTGAAGCGATAATTGTCAGGGCTAATCTTAAGCTCCATAGTTAATGTTTTTGACATTGTTTACTTCGGGTCGGTGAGGACGTAACGAGGCATTAGGCATTAGGCAATAGGCATTAGGCATTAGGGACTAGGGAATAGGCAATAGGGACGGGGCTAGTAATTTCTATAAACTCTAATTTTCTTGCTAAAGGCTAAGTGACTAATGACTAGTTTCTTGATTTCTTGATTCATCCTCAGTAAAATACCCTCATATGCAAAAACAAGTTCTTAATTACAGAGTGATAATTGAGCCTGAGAAAATGGGTAAAAAGACTGTTTATAACGCTTATTGTCCATCTCTGGGTGTAGTTGACTATGGTAGTAGCATTGAGGAAGTCTTAAAGAGTATCAAAGACGGAATCAGACTAGCAATTGAATGCTTAATTGAGGAGAAAAAGGAAGTTCCGAAGGACAATCTTGAAGACCAACTTATCACCTCTGTTCGGGTGACGACTACTAGTAAAACAGCTGCTTCTCTGTGACCAAACTTCCCAGAAATATTAAACCAGAATGGTTGTTAAAAGCTTTCGTCAAGATGGGTTTTGAGGTATACAAAGGCAGAGGAAGTCATAAGAGACTCAAGCATCCCGACGGCCGCTGGACTCAAATTCCGATGCATCCCGGGCCGGTGCCTCAGGGCACACTCAAGAAAATTCTTAAGCAGGCGCAAGTTTCCGTTGAGGAGCTGGAAAAGTATTACTGACCTCCTCGACAAAGCTCAGCGAAGGCAAGGGACCAAGGGCTAGAAATAGTGGTTAGGGACTAGGGGCTAGGGATAGTCAGTAGTGAGTAGTAGGTAGTGGATAGTGTGCATTACCATGTTGATTATACAGAGACAATTTGGTAGTATTTTCTGTGTAATGAAAGCTCAAGATTCAAAGTATACATTTAGGGTAATTTTCGAACCGGATGAAGACGGCTATCACGGTTATGTACCTGCCTTGCCCGGATGTCATACATGGGGTAAAGATCTAGAAGAAGTTAGAGAAAACCTAAGAGAGGCTATTAAATCCCATGTCGGCAGTCTAGCAAAGGATAAACAAAAGGTTCCATCCGAAGTAGGATTTGAGACTTTCGAGGTATTTTCTCCAAACGATTTTAGATCTCCCCAGTTTTAATGGCAAAACTGGCCTCGATCAAACCAAAAGACTTAGTAAGAGTATTAAAAAAGATTGGATTTAATAAGCATCACCAAGTCGGCAGTCATGTCACCTTTAAACACCCGGACGGTAGAAGAGTGACTATTCCACTGCATAACAGGGAGCTAAAAAAGGGTATGCTTCATGGAATTTTAAAAGATATTGGCTTGACGATTGAGGAAATTAAAGAATTACTTTAGTGGCTAGTGGTTAGGGACTTAGGAGAGTTTTGATTTGACGAATTTGGCAATTTTTAGATCTTTCTCTGCCGCCTTGATCCACTCTTGAATTATTTTTGGATTAACCATATAAAACTCTGCCTCCCTCGATAATTGAACGGATAAAAGGGTCGCCTAAAGCAAGTCTTTTTTGTAATTCCTCTGGAGTGTAGACTAGAAAATCAGCTGGCAAGTCTTTTTCTACCAGGCGATAGAGAGTAACAATTCTGTCGTGTAGGTCTTGAGGATCGTCTTTAACCACGAAGAAATCCAAGTCGGAGTCAGGGCCAAACTCACCGCCGGGCGGCGGAGCCAAAGAGGATGATCTTCTGGGGTTTGTACTTTTTGACGATCTGCTCGGTGATGTTTTTAATTTCCGCTTCAATCTGCGCTTTTTTCATAGCTAAAGTATATCACAATCTTATGTTCATTCTTTTGCTTGTGGGAAAAGAACGAACTAAGAAAAGGACAGCCAGGCTTCGCTCGCAATGGCATTTCAGAACAATAACTGGGCTCTATGATATTCATGGGAGTATGAGTTAGCCTTGTTTTAGGCATAGTGTGAAGACTCATCCTTCAACTTTTCCAACAGCCACATTCTGGCCAGAGTTCTTGGTCCAAGCCCCTTTCCTCTTGCAAATTTATCCAATTGTTTGATGGTATCTGGGTCGAGTCTGACCGTGAAAGTCATTTTTAATGGCTTGGCGACATTAACTTTAACCCTTTTAAGTTCATTCGTATAGTCGGCAATAGAATGAGTATCCCAAAATTTGATTTCTTCTTGACGATTTTTAAACTTGGGTATTTTTTTGCTTTTCATTTATTCACCTCCTATTTCTTCGTTAAATAATTTTCGCTCTTTGCGATCGGCATCCCGTGCAGTTACAACAAAATATTTACTCACGCCGATCCTTTCTAGAATTATCGCTAGTGTTCTTGATTTTACTGTTTTGCCAATTACCATTGTCCTTCCTAATTTAGCCTTCAAAAACAAGGCTTGTCCTTCTATGACTTCTTTAACTTCATGAGGCGAAACATTATGGCGGGCGATATGTTCGGCATTTTTATCAGTCCAAACTAATTCTTTAATTTCCACCGAATAAGTGTAACACAAAGTGCTACAGAAAACAACAGGGTTTCCGTTTAACATATTGACTCTCTCTTTGACTTTGTGCACACTAGAGATAGGAGATAAAAATCTCTTATGGTTCAGTCGCCTGTCCAAAACATGCCGCAAACTATGCCCCCACAGGGTCAACCGTTCCCTGCACAGCCCTCCGTTCCTTCTACACCCTCTCAACCCTCTCAACCTTCTAAACCTTCTTTACCTTCTGTACCTAGATTTAAACTCCCTCCCCTAAAACTGCCGCTTGTATTGGCCGTAGTTGCATTGGTGGCGGTTGCTCTAGGAATAGCCTTAATTGTTTTTCAGCAAAGGCAAAATCGGGTAGTTAAAACCCAAGACGGGATTACAGTAACCGCCAAGGAAGCACAGGAAGAACTAGATAGACTCAACAAAATCAGGGCGCTTTCTAAACTTGAGCCGGATAAAAACTTAGAGCCGGCAATTGAGAGTGCATTTAATAAGAAACGAATTTACGACGAAGCTAGTAAAAGAGGCATATCGGTTACAGATGAGGAAATCAATCAGGAGCGTAAAAACTTTGGTATTTGGACTCAAGCAGGTGGTGTTACGGCTGATGATGTTGTCAAATATGGTTGGACTGAGGATGATATAAAAGAATGGGTCCGCACCAGACTCCTACAGCAAAAACTTGCTGATGTTATCGGTTCTTGGATTGAATATCAATACATGCAGTTATGGTGGGAGGGTTCTACGGGAAATAACCAGGAAAAAGCAGAAACGCTTTTAAATGAAGCCAAGGGAAAACTTGAATCTGGACAGGGTTTCAACCAAGTTGCAGAATCTCTTAAGGAAAAAACGGGCAACCTCAAATTCTTTTATACGGCGCAGTCGCTTAAAAGTTCTGTTATGCAAGGCGATAAAAGCAATTTTCCCGAGCGGGAGCAATTCTTTTATTCATTAACTATACCAAAAACTGCCAGTATTTACAAAGCAGAAAATGAAATTTTCCTTTACTATGTCCAAAGTTATCATCAGGGAATTGAGTAAAAAAATGACAAGACTGGTTGTTAAGATTACTTGTTTGCTACTTTTTCTGGTAGCATTTTTCGTAATTTCTGGAAAGAATGCCAATGCTTACCATTGGGGTTCGAGCTATGTGGATCTTGTGACAATAAAGAGTCATGGTTACGAGAGCGGCAGTTGTGGCAACGGTAAAGTTTATGGAGACGTTGGAGCCAATATTCCCTCCGGTAGTAGTTGGGATGCTGCCTATATTCAGTTCCAAATAGTTGATGCGGCAACGCGCAATACGGCTGCTTATACCGAAGTTTTAGGTAATGGCACATGGTGGGCGTCATATGTTTTCCCTAAGGGTGGAGGAGATATCATCTTATCGCCGGGAAAATATGTTGCTCGGGCAAGGTTAATAAGCTGGACCGATGGACTCCACTATGCACCTGACTTCACCTACAGCGACAATGATGCCGAGAAACCCAATGATGATGGGTGGGCCGATTGGGTTGAATTTGCACCCTGCGCGCCAGAGAGCTCTCCGCCGGCGTCGATACCGCCGCCGGCAGGGGATATAACTATAACTAATTCTGGCTCCGATTGTGCACCAGGAGTACCCCAGGTTTATCTTTTTTGGAGTTGGTCAAGTCCTCCTTCTGGTAGTTGGAACTATGTCATCTTCAGAAGTGGGCTCAACGTTGATAATAAAGATAACATTGGCTCGTGGAGTTCGACCTCTAACATAGGTTCTTCTGGTGAGTGGTATTCGTGGTCAGTTCGAGCCCAATCATATGATACAGGGGAGTATAAATATTCTCCTGCGGTATCAATCCAAACAGCCCAAACAGCAACTTGCGGCGGGGGAGGGTCTGGTTCCATTACTATGTATCAGCCGAGTTACTTCTGCAGTGGAGGTAATCCTTACACATCTGTTGCCTGGAATCCGTCTCCGCCAGCCGGGGACAGTTATCAGTATTACGATCTTTATGAAAATGGTGGGTTTGTAGGGCAAGTTTGGAGTACATCTTGGAATTCAGGGGTAAAAAACCGCGATGCATGGTACAGTTATTATGTTATAGGTCATCTGAATTCCAACACGGGCATAACCGCAACTTCTGATACTCGGGACGTTTTTATCCCGGCAAATGCCTGTCAAGACTTTTCGATTTCTATTACGCCATCTTCCCAAACAGCCCAGCCAGGTGAAGCCAAGACTTATACCCTGACGGTAAACCGTTCAGGCGGTTGGCCGTATAGCGTTGATATTACCTCATGTGTGGTCAAAAAAGCAGTTTCACCGTACCCAACCGAATCAACAATTTCTCTTTCTGGGTGTACAGGTAATACAGCCTATCAAGGTGATTCTTGGACCTTTACTGCTCAAACTAGTCCTTCAACCCCTTTGGCAACTTATTGGATACAAGCAAGCGGTACCAGCAACGGCCAGAACCGCAATTCTAATAATGCTGTCCTCAAAGTAGATGCCCCGCCCCAGCCGCCGAGTAACCTTTTGGCAACGCCGTCGTGCAGTGGGAATACTCCCGTAGTAACTTTTAGTTGGATGGATAAGTCCACCAATGAGACGAGCTTTGTCCTTGATGTTAGCTCTAGCCAGTGGCCAAGTTCAACTTGGGGTACCAAAACCATTACAACTCCCAATAGTTCCGGTACGGGAGGTACAGTGACTTACAGATGGGCGACAGATGGCGCTTTAACTGGTACTCCAGCTCGGCCCGCCAATAACACTCAATATTGGTGGCGGGTATTAGCCAGAGGCACGTTAGACAGCCAACACGTTTACCCGGGGAATTCAGTAACCACATGGGACTGCCGGCCGAATTTGGTCGTCGATTCCATCACGTTTTACGACAGTACCTACGCTACACCTTTAAACCCGGCCACCACATTCTATGCTGCCAGCGATCCGATCTACTTCGGGATTAAGGTCAAAAATACCTCGCAGTACAATGCCGGTGTTTTCTATGTTACTTGGAATAAAACCACAAGCCCGACAGGTTGTTCAGGGACATATAATGTCGACTACTATCAGATTGCCTCTTTAAATGGAAACACAACTAGTACTGAGTGGAAACGGTCCACAAGTGCTCCGGCAACTGCGGGATCTTATAAACTAGGAGTCTATGCAGACTGTTCCGGTGATCCGACTGTGAGTAACCCAGGGCTTGTTGTCGAAACAAACGAAAATGACAACAAGCTCAATTCAGCCACTTACACGGTGGCAACCAAGCCGGCCAACCCGACTGGTTTGAATGTGACTGTTTCCTGCGACTGGCCAAACAGCTCACAGAGGCTTGAATTCAGGTGGACTGATAACGCGGCTGGTGAGACCGATTATTTTGTTGATATAACTTCCAATACTAATTCGAATACTTGGACAACCTATGGGGTTAAAGCGCTTGGTGCTAATGCGACAAGCTTTCTTTGGGATAAAGACCACGAAGTTACTGCAGGCGATACTAAACCACCAACGACTGACGGAATTCAGACGGTACCGATCAATAATACAAGTTATTACTGGCGGGTGAGGGCATATAATAGGACGACCACTCTTTTTAGCGACCATGTTTATTATTCCAGAACGTATCCCGATACAACTGTTGCCTCTCGAGCCCAACCTACAATAGCATCAAATTGTACGCCGCCGGATCTTAGTTTCACTGATGTAGCCAGCGACCTGTCCTTTTATAAGGATAGTTCGTATACCCAGGCTTTTGATCTTGCTCACATGGTTGTTGATCCCGCCCAGACTTTGTATGTGAGAGCTACTGTTAAAAACACCGGAGCGACGATTACCTCTACCATGGCTTCTTCTTTTAAGCTTAATTTTTACAGAAATGTAAGCAGTCCGGTGAAAAATCAGCTGACTGACGTTCCTGCGGCTGACATTGTTTCCGGTTCGATCCCGCTAACAATTAATACCCCTTTTAATGCTGGTGCTACTAACACTCCTCCTTGGCAATTTGCAATTAAAGCGCCAACTAATGAAGGTATATACACTGCTTCGGTCTTCGCAGATTCCGATGGTAATTTAGAAGTCATTGAACAGGATAGAGCTGATAACATCAGGAAACAAACTTACAAAGTTGAGGTTAAATCCTGGTTTGAGACGACGGGCGGAGATGTGGGTAGTGGAACAGGAGAGATTTCGGTGAGCCAGACTCCTCTGCCGGCTGGTAAATATCAGTCGACTTACTTGGCTGCCAGTTTTGGGAATCAGACTAATGTTCAACTTGCACCACCCGGCTGGAGAATTACAAATTACAAAGATCCAACAACCAATATTCCCCACCGCTTGGTTCCCGCCGGCACAGTCTATGACTATCTGGCTGGGAAGTTTTTGGAAAAGGCAAAGGTTGCTGAAAACGGCAAAAATCCTGGTGATAAGCTTAGCTGCAATATTCCTTCTGGTAACCTTCAAGGTTTCAATTATCTTGACGCAATAAACGGCTGTGGCGGGGCTGCTACACTTAAAAGTGCTCCTAACGGTGCCCCTTCAATTATCTTTATCGAAGGCAGTTTAGAAGTAACGGGTGATATTGCCTTGAAACTTGGGGATTCAACTGTTTTTATCGTCAGTAAGAACATTACGATCAATGAGGACGTGACTCAGGCGGACGGCATTTACATTGCCGGCGGTGAATTTAATGATGCCGGTGATGTAGGTGCTAGTGATGTATTAGGCTTGACCATCAACGGCGCGGTTTATGCCAATGATGTCAGTTTGGCAAGAATCCTGGGTGGAACAGGGGTTTGTTCAGCATCACCTCTACCAGTTCAATGTGACAATACTAAAACCCCGGCCGAAATAATTAACTTCGTCCCCAAATATCTGGTAGTTCTGGCAAGCCCAGATCTTCTTGGCTCCCGGCCAGTGAGTTGGAAAGAGATTGCTCCGTAGGAGCAAGGAAATTGACCTAATTAACCTAATTGATCTAATTTCTAAATAATGACCAATGTCAAAAATAATAAAAAATATGATCTTGAAGAGAGAACAGCAAAATTTGGAGAAGCAGTTATTAAATTTTGTAAAAAGATTCCAAGGTCACCCATTACCGATCCACTAGTTACTCAACTCATTAAATGTGGCACCAGTGTTGGAGCTAATTATTGTGAAGCTGATGATGCCGAAAGTAAAGCTGATTTTAAACATAAAATTGGTATCTGTAAGAAAGAAACGAGGGAAGCAAAACATTTCATCAGGATGATCGTTATCGTCGTACCTGAACTAAAAGAAGAAGCGAGATTGTTATGGCAGGAAGCCAAAGAACTAAATCTAATTTTTAATTCTATTTACAAGAAAGTTAAATAGAATTGGAAAAATTGAGATTTTATTCATTGGGATTTGATTAAATCAATTAGGGCAATTAGAAATTAGAAATTTCGTAGGCTTCTGATCTACTAAGGTATTATTCAAGTTATTAAATTGTAATTTGCCACTTGTCTGCACTTGATACCCGTGGTACTCTTGGTACCCGTGATACCCTTCTTAAAGTCTAAACGCCTGGGCATTGATCTTGGTACTGCCAGTTGTCTGGTTTGGTCTTCGGGTGAAGGTGTGGTCCTTTCCGAGCCCTCGGTGGTTGCGGTGGATTCAATATCTGGTAAAGTAATGGCGGTTGGCAGTCAAGCCGCTGAAATGCTAGGCAGAACTGTGGGCAATTTAGTTGCCCAAAGACCGCTTCGCGACGGTGTGGTTGCCGACTTTTTGGTGGCCGAGAGTATGCTGGCCTATTTTTTGGATAAGGTATTGGGTTCCTCGCGCCTAGCCCGACCCGAGGTGATGGTTTGTATTCCCTGGGGAATTACGCAGGTGGAGAGGCGGGCGGTTCTTGAGGCAGCGCTTTCGGCAGGCGCCAAGGCCGCATATCTGATTGAGCATCCTTTGGCTGCGGCAATCGGCGCCAAACTGCCCATCGAGGCCTCGGTTGGCAATATGATTGTTGATATCGGCGCAGGCCAAGTCGGCGCGGCGGTAATTTCGCTGGGCGGTATTGTGGCGGCGGCAAGCACCAAGGCCGGCGGTGATAGGCTTGACGAGGCAATCGTGACTTATGTTCGGCGCTCTCATAATCTTTTAATTTCGGAGCGCATGGCCGAGGAAGTCAAGATCAAAATCGGTTCGGCTGTTACCACAGGGCCCAGAAAGAGCATTGATGTTAAGGGCCGGGATGCGATTTTGGGTATGCCCAAAACCGTGACTGTTAATTCGGAGGAAGTAGCACAAGCAATGGCGCCGGTTTTGGTGCAAATTATCAATTGCATTAAGAGTGTGCTAGAAAAGACCCCGCCGGAACTATCAAGCGACATTATTGATCGGGGAATAG
>C687J35174_10009212_pt1 | contig 12426 bp, 13 predicted proteins | sample RifCSPhighO2_01_FD_35174 | JGI IMG/M metagenome (IMG submission 35174) | reverse complement strand
CGCCAACCGTGCCGCCATATTCTATTATTACGATTTCGGAATTATTTTTTTCCTGGCATACTTTAATGCGCCTGACTATTTCTTTCGGAATGTCGGGGTAAACTTCCACGTCTTCCCCCCCGTATTCGAGATTGCGTTCGCGCCTGATAACCTCCGCGTATATTTGCCCGGTCGTAAGGTAGTTTTCCCGCGTACTGGTCTGGTTTGTAAATCGCTCGTAGTTTCCGAGATCCTGGTCAGCTTCTATCCCGTCCTCGCCTACGAAAACTTCGCCGTGTTCGGCGGGGCGTATGGTGCCGGCATCCAGATTCACGTACATGTCCGCTTTGACGTTTGTAACTCTGTAGCCTCTCGATTGCAGTATTTTCCCTATTGAGGAGGCGGCGATTCCTTTACCCACGGAAGACATGACTCCTCCCACTACAAAAATATATTTTGTCTCTTTTCTCGACTTTTTTTTCTGCATTATTTTATTTATTCAAATACTTTCTGGCGGCCAGAAAGCTGGAAATTACACCTAGGATTATACCTGATAATAAAAGTATTGCAAAAATCTGCAGGAAATTGGATGCGTAATAATCATACATATTTATGCCAAGAAACCCCGTCATGTTCCTGCCTAGCCAGGCTGTTGCGGGCCAAAATAGTATGACGGTTATAAGCGTGGCCACACCCCCGTATATCGCACCTTCTATCATAAAAGGGCCTCTCACGTGCATTTTTGAAGCTCCTACCAGGCGCATGACTCCTATTTCCTCTTTGGATATAAAGATAGTCAACCGGATCATATTGAAGGTAATTATTATGGAAGAAAGTATGAAATAAAGAGTTAAGAGAAAGCCGAATTCCTGGGCGCCGGATATTATTGTGTTCAGTCTGTCTATTACCTTTTTATTTTGGTAATAGTTTACCTTGTCTACTATCGAAGAAGAACTGAGTACGAGAGCATTGTCGGATTTCATGAAATTGGCAATGCTCTCGTATTGGCCTATTTCTTTCGCTCTTACATTTAAGTTGGCAAGCAGAGGATTTTCTTTTATCTCGTCAAGCGCCTGAATAGTAGGATAGTCATTGGAATGCCGCTCTCGGAAAAGTCTTAACTCTTCTTCCGCGCTGGTATAAGTAACCTGCGCCACTTCCGGCAACTTCTCCAGGGAAGACTTTATTGCCATAATTTTGTCTTCGCTAGCTTCTTTTGTGAAGTATATGACTACGTCAACTTTGTCTTTTATTTGAGTCAGAGCCGAATGCAAAACCGCCTGGAGGAGCAAGATAGTAGCTATTATCGCGAGAGTGTTGACCACCTGAAGCACAGCCGCCCAGGAAATAGAGCCGTTTCTTTTAAAATTTATAAACCCCGCCTTAACTATTCTTTTTAGTGCGATGAGAGCCATTTTTTTAGTATAACATATCTACTTTGAGTGCTTGGTGTCCCTGATAATTTTGCCGTTTTCCATGGTTATCACCCTCTTATTTACGGATTCTATGACCCCTCGGTTATGGGTGGTTAAAATCACCGTTGTGCCAAGGTCGTTTATTTTTTTTAAAATCTGCACTATCTCATGCGTGTTTACGGGGTCCAGGTTTCCCGTAGGCTCGTCAGCGAGTATTAGTTCGGGCTGGTTTATTATGGCTCTGGCTATCGCCAGACGCTGCTTTTCCCCCCCGGACATCTGGCTCGGGAAATGAGAAAGCCTGTGGCTTAAGTCCACTAACTCAAGAACGTGCGGTACGTCGCTCGCTATTTCTTCTTCGGTCTTGCCCACGGCCTCCATGGCAAAAGCGATGTTTTCATAGGCAGTCTTATTTGAAAGGAGCTTGAAATCCTGGAAAACTACCCCGATGCGCCTGCGGAGCTTCGTTAAATCATTGCTTTTTAGGGCGCTTATGTTTATGGATTCGAAAAATACCGTTCCGTCCGTTGGGTTTTCTTCCGCCAGGATCATTTTAGTCAGAGTGGTCTTGCCTGCCCCGGAATGGCCGACTATGGAAACAAATTCCCCCGCTTCAACCGTAAAAGTGACATCGAGGAGCGCCGTCGCGTCCCTATAAACTTTTGAAACATTGTTAAAATAAATCACCTATCTATATTATCACAAATTCTTCTCTGCCTCAATGAAAATATCTAAGTCGCCGTCCAGTACCGCATCTGTATTGGAGGTTTCCGCGCCTGTCCGGTGGTCTTTGACCATTTTGTAAGGGTGAAGCACATATGAGCGTATCTGGCTCCCCCACTCTATTTCGGTATTCTTGGTAAATTTCATGCTTTCTTCGATACTCTTTTTTTCTTCCTGTGATTTTTTGAAAATCTTTGCCCGGAGCATCCCCATGGCAAGCTCCCTGTTTTGCTCTTGTGAGCGCTCTGTGGCGGCGTGCGCCGAAAGGTTAGTAGGGATGTGCACGATACGGACCGCGGTCTCCCTTTTGTTCACGTTCTGTCCGCCGGGACCACCGCTTTTTGCAAATTCTATTTTTAAATCAGCAGGAGGAATAGCTATGTCTTTTTCTTCGAGTTTGGAGAATTTGGGCAAAACTTCTATTAAAGCGAAAGATGTATGCCTCTTAGCGTTAGAGTTAAAGGGTGAAACTCGCACCAGGCGATGCACGCCGGATTCATTTTTTAAAAGACCATAAGCTCCCTTTTTTTCTAAACCTACCTCAAAAGATATAGTTTTGATACCACTATGTTCATTCCAATGATCGTGAATAACTTTCCAAGACCCACCCTTCTTAACAATATAGCGTCCATACATGTCGTAAAGCATGCGAGCAAAATCTTCCGCGTCGTCTCCTCCCGCTCCGGAAATTATCGTAACTATGGCGTTGCCTTTATCATACTTTCCCGCCCCCTCTTTTTTAGCTTTGAGTTCCGAAAGCTCCCTTAAGACAGCCTGCGCTTTTATTTTGTCGCTCCAAAATTCCGGGCCCTGCATCTCGGATTCGAGTTTTTCTATCTCCGCGTCTATATTTTCTGTCTTTTCGTTCATCCAATTACTTTACCAAAATTAACTTTTATTTGCTATAATTATACAAATGGAACTCCACCCCCGAATAAATAAAAATTACGTGCATCATCAAAAATCCTCCGTTGCCAATGTCCTAAAAGAGGTGGTTTTTGGCATAGAAGACGGGATGGTTTCGACCTTGGGATCCATTACCGGTATCGCCATAGGGAGCAACAACCACTCTACTGTACTCCTCGCGGGAGTGGTCATCATTTCCGTGGAATCCATTTCCATGGGCATAGGCTCCTATATTTCGAATCTTTCCCATGAAGAAATGAATAAGAGAAAAATCCACGAAGAGAAAGAAGAACTGAAAAATTTCCCGGAAGAAGAAAAAGAAGAGCTATATCAGATGTACATAAAAGAAGGCTGGTCCAAGGACCTGGCTTATAAAATGTCGGAGGAAGCCGCCAAAAACGAAAAATTGATTTTAAATGAAATGATATTACACGAGCTCAAAATCCCGAAAGACGAAGAGTCCACCTCGGTAAAGGGCGGCATGTTCATGTTTTTTGCTTATATAATAGGCGGGATGGTTCCCATGGCTTCTTACTTGTTTTTGCCAATCAAAGAAGCCGTACCGCTTTCGGTAATAGTTACCCTGACCGGACTTTTTATGCTGGGCATGAGCACCACTAAATTCACAAAGCAATCTTTGGTAAAATCCGGGCTAAGAATGCTGATTTTAGGCGGAATCGCCCTTGTTGCCGGACTCCTCGCGGGTATCTTTATGGGACAATAACTATATAGTTGTGCTATGAATTAGAAAGTCACCAGAAAGCATGACCTTCTAGTGACTGATACCTTCCGGTACGAGAGGGCTCATCTCAATTTTTTCATCCTAAGGACCTTCCTTCTGATCATCCTCTCCTCCTCCTCCATCCTATCTTCGGTAATGCCCAGGACCATCTCCATCCCCCTGAGCATCGATCGCATCTTCTCTTTCGGGATGTCAGTCTCGTAAAACCAGACTGCCCGCCCCTCTTCAAGCTCTATGAGCTTCCTGAGGAACACCCGGTACGTTTCGAGGCCTTTACTCCCTTTACTCATTGTTTTCCTCCTTAAACACTTATCAAGTTTCATGGTATACCCCCGAAACACATTCGCCAGTAAGTAATAATTTTTTACGATAAAGCGTAGCTTGATAATTGAATATTGATAAATCTATGGTTATTTGTTAGAATAGTGACGTCAATTGTTGACGTCACTATATGAAAAAATTATTACTTAAATTTGGATTGGACGAAAAAGAAGCAGAAATTTACTTAGCCTGCCTTGCCAAGGAACTTAACACCCCGACCGACGTAGCCAGAAAAACAGGCATCAAAAGAACTACTATATACTTTTATTTGGGAAAATTGCTGGGGAAAGGGTTAATTTCATATAAAGTGCATAGAGCTAAAAAATACATACGAGCATTGCCTCTTCGTAAATCTTTGTCCGAATATATAAAAAAGAACAAAGAAGAATTAGCGGAACAAGAAAAAATAGTAGGTAAGTTGCCTAAAGACAAGCCTGTTAAGTTTCAAAACTCTCAAACCCAGGTTTATTATTATGAAGGCAAGGAGGGCGCAAGGCTGGTTATGGAAAAAATATTGGCAGAAAGAAAGGACATCCACTGGATGGGATCAATTGAAACAATTCTGTCTGTGTTTAAAGAAAAGCAGTTTTATAAAATGTTTACCATAAAAAGAATGGCCCAAAACACTTCGGCCTTTGCTATAACAGATAAAAAAATCCTTGACTACCCCCGATTCAGCGAAATGCTTGGGGGGAAATTCCGTTCTATGAAATTCATTGATAAAAACTTTGACACTCCCGTCCTGCTTGTATTATTCGACGGGACAGTATGCTTTATTTCCAGAGACTCTAAAATTAGCACCGTGATTATTGAAGATGATTTAATTTACCACACAATATACTTTTTATTTCAGTCCTTTTGGAAGACAATACCCGCTTAAAATTGTGGAGCCGATGGACAGGATTGAACTGTCGACCCCCGCTTTACGAAAGCGGTGCTCTACCAACTGAGCTACATCGGCAAGGTAACATGGAGCCGTTGGACGGGATTGAACCGTCGACCTCGTCATTACCAATGACGTGCTCTACCAACTGAGCTACAACGGCAAATTTATTCTTTTTTTGCGCGACCGACCGGATTTGAACCGGCAACCTCCCGCGTGACAGGCGGGTGCTCTAACCAGTTGAGCTACGATCGCAGTATTTCCATTATACATAAATTCGTATAATTTGAAAGGTCGTTTTACTTTTTTTGTGTCGGCACCAGGAGTTGCACCTGGGACCTGCACTTTATGAGTGTGCCGCTCTAACTACCTGAGCTATGCCGACAAAATATCCCCCTTCATTCCCTCTATTAACCCTAACATTCTATACTTCAAATTCATCCCCCGCCTTACTATCATCCTACATATGCCATAATAATTCTCATAGTTATCATATACCTTACTGACCTTAGTATTTACATAATAAGGCTTTCTAAACTGATTGTTTGGTAAGTTTAGCAGTTTTTTCCAAAAACTCAAGACTATATCTATTCTTTTTTCGTGGATTCTATTAATTTGAATTGAGCATATAATTTCTTCAGTAGGTATATGTAAAACATTGACCAAAAACAATTTCATTATGAGTATCATTTTTGGATCTGAGTTTACAAATATAAAACCTGAAGTACTATCGGTCTTTGAGCCTTCACTCCAATATAGAGCAGTAGAAATCAACAATAACTCTCTTTTAGAGATGCTTTTAATTATTTTTTTGCCCCAAATCTCAGCATCTTTAATAGCATCAAGTCTTTTATTTTTATTTGTTTCTGCTCCCATTCTTTGTCCTGTTTTAAAAGAAATTCCCTGATTCTTTCTCAACTTTTCAAATTGTTCCTCTGTTAAAATTATATCTCTACACCAAAGGCTAATGGTGCTTTTTGAAATTCCTAACTTTCTGGCAATTACAACAATAGAAACTCCTTCTTTTCTCATTACTCGCGCTTTTTTCTTTTCGTTATATTTAGACATATATGACATTATACCACTAGTTCTAATAAAACCCCAAACAAATAAAATCACAAATTTATTTGCAAAAATTCACCTTTTCCTATAAGCTAATAACACATAGCGGGGTAGAGAAGAGGCATCTCGTAAGGCTCATAACCTTAAGACTCCGGTTCGATTCCGGACCCCGCAACAATTTTAAGTGTTTTAGATAAATTTTATATATACCCGTAACCGTGAAAAATCTCTTCGTACAGGGCTATTACCCTTTTTGCTTCATGGTGTGACAACTCAAAAGAAAGTCCCTCGTGAGCTATCCTGTTTCTTATCGTGTGCACTTCCCAGGCAATGGTTAAATTCGGAAATGTGTCCTGGTTGGCGGATTTTAGTTTGTCACCTAGGGTATCCCCGCGGAAACCCAGCTGCTCCATTAGCCCCATAAGCATCGTGTCCGCCTCAATTATAGCCAGTTTCCAGTCGCTGGAATGCTGGGAGAAAAGATAGTGCAGTGTCTTGCTCCAATGCTCGTTCTTGGAACCCCCGACCTCCTCACGGAGGTGTTTTTCATATTCTGCTTTGTGGTGCGCGTATTCCGCTATTTCATGTTTCAAGTGTTCGTGTTCTTTTTTACGGATTTCAAACATGCGGACAACAGTGTACGCGATAATGGAAATGAAAAAGAGCGAGAAGAAAAAAAGTATCGCATTCCAGGTATTTATTATCTGTTCGCCAAAGACGACATCGAGAAGCTGCCTTACATACATATAGCCACGGTCAAACAAATATGCCGGGTCAAAGTATTTGGAGTTAAGGAATGTATCGCCGAGAATACTGTTTTGGTTTTCCATAAATCAAATATATTATAACTTTTTTACTTTATTTCCTCAAATTTTTTGCCAATAGTGAAAAGCGAATCCTCTCTAAAGTGCGGAGCCATGAATTGGATGGAGAGCGGGAGCCCCCCTTTGGTTGTCCCTGAGGGCAGGGCGATGGAAGGCACTCCGGAGAGGTTAGCGGGAGCGGAGAATATATCACACAAATACATTGCGACCGGGTCATCCATTTTCTCGCCCAGCTTAAAAGCCGGCATTGGCGCGGTGGGGGTGACAATCAAGTCCACCGCCTCAAATGCTTTCACTATTTCCGCCTTTATTTTTTCGCGGACTTTTATCGCCTTGTTGTAGTAAGCGTCATAATACCCATGGGAAAGCACATAAGTGCCGAGCAGGATGCGTCTGCGCGCTTCTTTGCCGAAACCTTCCCTTCTGCTTTTTACGTACACATCCCTCAAATTATGCGCTTCATCACTCCCCTGCTTGCTTAACCCGTAGCGGATGCCGTCAAAGCGCGCCAAATTTGTGGAGACTTCGGCGGGCATGATTATGTAATAAGCTTCGAGAGAATATTTTGAAAAAGGAAGCTCAATATCCACTATTTCATATCCGGAATTTTTAAATTTTTCCATGGACTGTTTAAAGTTATCCATAACTTCCGCGTCCACTCCGGTGGAAAATAGATGCCAAGGCACACCTATTTTTTTTGGAACGGTTGTCACGTTTTTTGTATTTCTTAAATCATCCGGCACGGAAGTGCTGTCCTCCGGGTCGTATTTAGACAGTAAATTGAAAATGATTTCCGTATCGCGTACGTTCTTTCCGAAAGGCGAAACCTGATCCAGCGAATTTCCCATGGCAATTATGCCATTCCTGGAAACCGCGCCGTAAGTGGGTTTAAGCCCGACCAGCCCGCAAAAAGCCGCGGGTTCCCTCACAGAACCGCAGGTTTCCGTGCCTAAAGCAACGAGAGCCATCCCCGCCGCCAAAGCGGCCGCAGAGCCTCCGGAAGAGCCTCCGGGGACGCGTGAGGTGTCGATGGGGTTCTTGGTTACGCCATAAGCGGAAGTCTGAGTGGAAGAGCCCATGGCAAATTCATCCATATTCGTGCGTCCTATCAAGACAACGCCTTCTTCTTTCAATCTTTTTATAACGAACGCATCATAGCTAGCCGTGTAATTTTCAAGAATTTTTGAGCCCGCGGAAGCCTTATGTCCGGCAAATAAAATATTGTCTTTGATAGCAAGCGGAATGCCGGTCATCAGCGTGGCGCTCCCGTCCGAGAATTTCTTCTGCGCGGTGTCAGCCTGAGCTAGGACATCTCCGTAAATCTCAAGATACGCGTTCAGCTCACCGTTTTTTTCTTTAATAACATTTAAATATGCTTCCGCCAGTTCCCTGCAGGTAAAAACACCATCCTTGAAATTCTGGTGCGCCTTTTCAATTGTAAGACTTTTCAAGTCAATCATAATTACATAATCTTTTTTACTTTCAGAAACACTCCCCCGCCTGCTCCCGAATTATCGTGAGAGCGGGCAGGCTGTGAATCAGGAAACTGCCCTGTGATTAGCTCCGCGGAAAATTCGCGTGGTTCAATTTTATCTTCCCGCCAGACGTTTTTTATGTCATATTTAGGCGCCACTTCTTCCAATTCAACTTTTTCAATAACTTTAACATACTCTAAAATACCGCCCATATCCTTGAGAATATCCTCTTTTTCTTCGGCAGAAAGCTCAATTTTTGCCAGTTCGGAGAGCTTTTCAACGTCTTTAATGTCCATAGAATGAGTATAGCAAAATCAGGGCGAAAATGCAGTTTACTTGCCGAGAAGGGCTTTGATGCGTTCCTGGACCGGCGGATGGGTGGCGAACAGTCCGGCTATTCTTTTTCCGAATCCAGAGCCTTTAGGGTCGGCTATATATAGGTGAGCTATCGCGCTCGATTGTCTCTTCATCGGCTCACTGTGCTGCGCAATTTTTGAAAGAGCGCCGGCTAGTCCCTCCGGATAACGGGTCAGGAGCGCGCCGGATGCATCCGCCAAAAACTCGCGTTTTCTCGAAATAGCGAGTTGGATAAGCATCGCGAAAATAGGCGCGAGAATGGAAAGAGCTATTCCTATTATGACCAGCACCCCCGCTCCTTTACTGTCATCGTCTCTTTTGCCAAGTCCGCCCCAGAACAAATTTCGCATAAATACATCCGCGAGAATCGTAACAAACCCTACCAGCACCACCACAACCGTGGAGAGTAGCATGTCGCGGTTGCCGACGTGGGACAACTCATGGGCTATGACGCCTTCTAGTTCTGTTTTATCGAGAATGGCAAGAAGACCTGTCGTTGCGCAGACCACCGCGTGATCCTTGTCCCGGCCGGTCGCAAAAGCGTTGGGAGCCTTGTCATTTATTATGTAGACTTTAGGCATAGGAAGACCGGCAGTAATGGAAAGATTTTCCACGATGGTACACAGGTCGAAATTTTCCTGCCGGTTGGCTTCTTTCGCCCCGGCAAGTTTTAGGACAATTTTGTCCGAAAACCAATAGGAAAAAATGTTCATAAAAATACTGAAAATTACGAAAAAATAAAGTATGTTCGGATTTCCGTAATAAAAGCTGAAAAACCAGCCTAGGGCAATAACCACCGCAAAAAATACGGCCATTAAAATCCACGTTTTTGTTACGTTTTTTGATTGTTGTGTGTAAAGCGTTGCCATCTTTCTATATCGACGAGCGAGGAGCGCATGAATCTATAAATTCATAGCGTCCGAGTGAAGTCGCATCAAGGGTACTCCCTTATTCTATCACAACCGGAATTAAAATAAATTTATCGTATTTTGGGTCACCGGAAGCATTATCATTGTGTATCTGAACGAAAGCAGGGCCCGTAGGCAAGGAAGAAAAATCGAGGGTTGTCTCAAAAGAAACCGGTCCTGCCGTCATCCAGTCACCGGACGCTGTGGCATGCCCGCTCCTTAACATATTTTTACCCGCATCCAGTATATTTAATACAATATTCGCTTCAAAAAAATATCCTCCTTTGACCGTTCCGGACACTTTAACTTTGCCTGAAACCTTATCCCCGGGAGCTACGGAGAAAAAAACAAGGTCGTCTTTATTGCCAAATACTTGGTAATTTGCGTTCCCTGCGGGGGTTTTTTCGTTTTTCTCTTCAGAAGAATTCATTATCTGAGAACCATAAAACCACCATGCTACGCCAAGGCCGCCCACTATAACCAGTATGGTTAAAAATTTCAAAAATCTTGGAATGGCTTCGGGTGCCGCGCGTTCCTTGAAAGCTATAGGGTTTGGCGGCTTAACCAGTGGTTCTGACTGCGAAAGTGCCGTGAATTTCACGGGTTCCGAAGAAGGAGTAAGAGACGTAGCCCGGACAACGTCCTCTGGACGCTCCCCTGAAGGAGCCGGGAAGGGGGCCGAGACAAAAGGAGAAATAGATTCGATGGGGACGGCCGGAGCTATATCCTGCATTGGAGTTATCTCCCTGAACGCCTCACTTAAATCATATTCGGTCCAACCTCCGCCGGAAATTAAGATATCATGAATTTCTGCACGCTTTTTTCCTTTGGAAAATTCTTCCTTTATGTATGCTATAAGTTCTGGTGTAATCATAAAACTAACGAATTATTTAGCGGGACAAATAGTGCTTGTGGGTAAAGTTTTTACCCCCCTACTGTCGCCGCTTGAGTCTACGCACCAACCGCCTGAATTTTTATCTGCAAAATTTACCCCTATGGCGTATTTCTGCGATGACTCCTTGCAGACAAATCCCGTGCCGCCTGCGCTTTTAACCGCTTGCTGTGCCATTTTTAAATCTGACGAAGAACAAAATCCGGAATAAGAATTTTTATGAGAATCGTAAAAAATTTCGGCCGATGCGCGCATGTTTGATAGATTAGCCTTTATGGAAGCCTCTTGCCCTTTTTGCTCCGCTTGCCCGAATGAATCGGACATCATTTCGGAAATAAGTTTTTCAAAAGGAGTGCTTTCCGCGGGAGCAACTATGGAAACCGGCTCGTTCCAGCCACTCATAATACTTATCACGGTCACCTTTATCCTTTCGGCTACGGCCTCATCGGGCTGAACCCCAAAACTCAAGGAAACTTTGTGCGGCAGTTTATCCACGCGCCCAATCCAAATCTCTCCCGTAAAATCCCTCAAATTATCGAGCTCTTTGTCAAAAGCGGTAGGGTCAAAAGCGGAAAGCGCTGAGTCATTCTTACCAATAGAATTTACATAATCCTTTAATAACGAAAGGTAAGAGTTTATACCATCCCTGTCCAACTCAAAAATAAAATGATAAGACGAAACCCCACCTATCGTTTCCGGGGAGAGTTTCTTAACCGCTTTCACGAAGTGCGCATTGCGCGACATTCTGTAAATATCTTCTTTTTGGTTGTCTGTCATTTTGTCCATAATATTCATATTTCCCCCAACAAAGGCGGCAAGAGGGTTGCCAACAACCTGTTTACCTTCAGACTTATATGAAAACGAGAACCACTTATTTTCAATAGAGGAAAACATGGGAACAATGCCTAAGGCAGGAGCCTTGGTAAGCACGCCATAAAAAGTGTCGTCAAGCATCCTTATCTCGCCTGCTACCGACGAAGAACCCAAATCCACGGACACCACCGACGAGTTTTTGAAGTTTTTAGGGTCCGATCCGTCATATGAGCCCTTACTAGTTATACTAATCTGTTTTGTAGCCCCGAACAGCTCCGTTAGACCCCCCATCCCGTCTTTGATCCCGGAAAAATCTATGTTTACCGTAGTATCATAGCTTGCGCTCTTGGCTTTTCGCGCGCTTTCTATGGCTTCACCTGTAAGCGCAGGAAGAGACAAAAAAGCTCCCGAGTAATATGCGTAAGCGCCTCCGCCCGCCAAGCACAACAAAACCAAGACCGAAACTATCGAGAGTATTTTTTTGTTTTTTTTAAAAAAAGAAACATGCGGCGAACTGGGCATCACGGGTCGAGGCTCCGTCGCGTTAAAAGCTTCACTAATGTCGACTTCGCTCCAGCCTGCTTCTTTTAAATTACCGGAAATTATTTCTTTTGGTGTTTTTAATGATAGTTGTTCCCTGATATAAGATGCCAGTTGCTCGTTTATCATGATGTTTTATACTCAGAATTTCACTTCTACTGGGTTTTGGGCTGCGTCATTGTCCGCCAAGTCAAAGAATTCCATTTTTGAGAAATTAAAAATTCCTGCAATGATATTGTCGGGAAAACTTTCGATAGCGGTATTCAGGTCACGTACGTTGCTGTTATAAAATCTTCGCGCAGACTGTATCTTGTTTTCCGTATCAGAAAGCTCGTTTTGCAACGCTAGGAAATTTTGATTTGCTTTCAGGTCAGGATAGGCTTCTGCTAAGGCAAACACCGATTTGAGGGCTCCTGTCAGCATATTTTCCGCTTGCGCGTGCGCAGGAGTAGGCCCTGGCGCGCCCATGGCCGCCGAGCGAGCTTTGGTAACATTCTCGAAAGCAGAACTTTCATGTGTGGCGTATCCTTTAACGGTGTTTACCAGGTTTGGAATCAGATCGTAGCGGCGCTTCAGCTGCACTTCT
>C687J35174_10009202_pt1 | contig 12432 bp, 18 predicted proteins | sample RifCSPhighO2_01_FD_35174 | JGI IMG/M metagenome (IMG submission 35174) | reverse complement strand
TCATGGGGCTACTTTATATTACCCTGCTGTCCTCTATTTCAGCCTATTTCCTATTTGAATGGGGTTTGGCGAAAACCTCAGTCACGATCGCTGACCTCTTCCAATATATTGAGCCAGTGGTGGCTGTTGGCGTGGCTATTTTAGTCTTAGGTGAGCTATTAACTTTTTCCATGGTGGTTGGGATTGTTATTATTGCTCTTGGAGTTTACTGGGGCACCTTTGCCAGAAAAGAAGGTGTTCACCACCACCCCAAAACCCACCGGGTATAAAGTTAATCTACCAAATTTAAGATTTGTTTAACCTATCTTTTAAGAACTGTAAGGTAAAACCAACTAACTCAAAATCTCCTGGAGTCATCTCTTGAACATACCACTCTCTATCTTCCATATATCTAATCTCAGGATGCCCTGAAATATCTATTTTCTCTCCAAGTAAATCAATTATTTTAGCATAGTTTCCGAACTTATCGAAAAAATACTCAACATAAATTGTGTCACTTTTTTGAAGTGCAGGATGACTTAGAATTGGATCTAGTGATTCGGAATCTGGAACCATTTCTATCCTTAATTCTGAAACAGGATTTACACCGGTTTGTCTAATTGCTTTTTTGGTTTCCTCATTGAAGCCTTCCCAATCCACAGCATCAACAGACATTCGCTCCATAGTTTGTGAATTCAAATCCACCCCGACCGAAGGTACATCGTAATTATTTGAAACAACCAAACCACCATTTACAATTTTAACAGGCTCATTGTCTGAGAATGATAAACCCCTTATGGTTTCAAGGATTTCATCTTCAATTAAAGCAAACTCTTTGGCTTGTGTCCTAGCCATATCTTGGTCCATTGAAGATTCGCTTCTCGCATGATCTTGTACTTCCTTGATACCCTTCAAATATTTACTTACTGCATCTGCTGTTGGAGTTTGTAATCTACTGGGTTTTTCTGATTCAGAATCTGTATCCATTATTTATGTATAGCTCCTAATCTGGCTTAAGTCAAGACCTACTTGATATATTTAATCTATATTGATTAGGAAAAGGTTGAATAGTAAACTAAACACATGGCTAAACAAAATGACCTCAAAAACATCGTTCTGGACGCCATGATGGAGTTTTATCAAGAATATATAAAACCTGAAACTCGAACTATGGTCGAAGAAGTTACCGAGGAAACCATCGAGAGAAAGCTAAAACCTATTAAAAATGCAATTATTACTCTAAATAAAAATGTCACAGAAAACCTAGCCACTCACGAGAGAAGAATTACTAATTTAGAAACCACTTTATCAAACTAACACAGACAACTTGATCCTGGCAGTTATTCCTGTTATACTATATCTATGAAAGCTGATATACATCCAATTTGGTTTAATGATACTAAAGTCACTTGTGCCTGTGGCAATGAATTTACAACCGGTTCTACGGTTGATCATATCCGTGTGGAGATATGCTCAAAATGCCATCCTTTTTTTACTGGCCAACAAAAATTCGTGGATACTTTGGGTCAGGTTGAAAGATTCCAAAAGAAAACTGAGGAAGCTAAAGTTAAGCAGGTCGCTAGAATCCAGATTTTGGAAGCTAGAAAAGCTAGAGTGGCTGATAAAAAATCTGACAAACCAAGCCTCAGGGATCTTCTTCTGCAAGCCCGCAAAAGTGCAGCCAATTAGCTAACTAGCGAATTAGTTTGGAAGCTAACCAGTAATTTTCTAGTTAGCCAATTCGCCAGTCAGCTAGTTCACTTCCCTATGGATGATTACCTAAAACAACAACTTGAAGAGATTGATCAAAAAATCGCTGAAAACCAGGAGCTGCTTGATGAACCTGAGCTCGCTGATTTAGCCAGGCAAGAAATTGAGCTGCTGGAGGCTCAAAAACAAGAGCTGGAAAATTCAGCTGCTACTCCCATGGCCGAATCAACCTCCGAATCAACCTCCGAGGTTGCTCAGGCAGGAACCTCCGAGGTTACGCCTAGTGGAGTTAATCCCAATCTGGCAATTTTAGAGATACGCTCTGCAGCTGGGGGTGACGAAGCTGGGCTATTTGCTGGGGATCTGCTAAGAATGTACACTCGATTTGCTGAAAGCCAAAAATGGCGAGTTGAGGAGTTAGACCGCTCTGAGGGCGGCATTAACCAGATTAAAGAGATCACGATAAAGATTTCCGGAAAAGGGGCTTTTTCAGCCTTGAGATTTGAATCAGGGGTTCACCGAGTCCAAAGAGTTCCTAAAACTGAAAGCTCAGGCAGGATTCATACTAGTACAGCCACTGTGGCTGTTTTACCAGAAGTTTCCGAAAGAGAGGTCATAATTAACCCCGGTGATATTGAGTTTGAGGCTTTTAGGTCTGGCGGAGCTGGCGGCCAAAATGTCAATAAAGTTTCAACTGCCGTTAGGTTAAAACATCTCCCATCAGGCATTGTTGTCACTTGCCAAACGGAAAGGTCTCAACTGCAAAATCGGGAGAATGCCATGAATTTGCTTAGGGCTAAGCTTTGGGAAATTGAGCAAAGACGGGCAGTTGGCGATATTACTGAGCAAAGGTCCTCTCAGATTGGTACTGGCGACCGTTCAGAAAAGATTAGAACTTATAACTTCCCTCAAAATCGAGTCACTGACCACAGAATTGGCAAATCCTGGCAAAATTTGGAGAAGATTATGGACGGAGATTTAGATCCAGTCATAAAGGAGGTTAGCGGAATGTCATCCTGAGCGTAGGGAAGGATCTCCCACGAATGTGGGTTATTCTGAAACAAGTTCAGAGATTCCTCGTTTCACTCGGAATGACAGATGAAGAATGGTCCTGTAGTTAAATACATGTTAGGCGAAGAGCCTCCAGAAGAAAAGCCATCACAGTACTTAAAAGGATGGTGTGAATTTTACAAACTCAAATTTAAAGTAACTCCTGATGTACTAATCCCCCGCCCAGAAACTGAACTGCTGGTTGACGAAGTCATCCATTCTAAACTCATAACTCTAAACTCTAAACTCACCATCCTTGACCTTGGTACTGGTTCAGGCTGCATTGCCATCTCTATTGCTAAAAACTTGCCAAAAGCCAAACTTTTTGCCTTAGATATTTCATCAGCTGCACTTGAAATAGCTAAAATGAATGCCAAAACTCACCGAGTCCAAAATAGAATCTTCTTCCTAAAAAGCGATCTGCTGTCTTTTTACAGTAGCAAAGAGTTGACACAAAATGGACGGTCGTCTAATGTACGTCAACTAAATCCAGACATCATTGTAACCAATCTTCCGTACATCCCTACTTCAAAAATCCACTTATTGGATCATTCAGTTCGGGATTTTGAGCCTAGAATTGCTTTAGATGGCGGTCCAGATGGCTTTGAACTTTATCGGAAATTGTTTACCCAGATGAATGAAAAGAATGTTATCCCCAAGATTTTAATTGCAGAAATTGACTATAAACAAGGAGAAATTGCCCTTCAAGAAGCTAAAAAATACTTCCCAGAAGCTAAGGCAGAAATAAAAACCGACCTGAATAAAAACCAAAGAGTATTAATTATTAACTTCTAGATTTTGATACTAGGTTTAGAAAGTAAACCACTTATTAATCCTGGTGTACCGAGATCATAATGAATTCTTTTACGAGAGTATGCGATTTCAGGATTAGCAAATATGGCTTGAATATCAAGGGATTGGTATTCCTTTTCCTGAAGCTCCCTACCCTGGTACCAAAATGCCTGCTTCAGTTCTCGACTATTATCCCCCAAGGCTACTACCCGACCTTTTACTATGACTGCCAGTTTTCCACCAATATTAGCTTTTTTCAAGTCATCTCTAATAATATCAAATTGTTCTGAAATAGTTAAACCTTCTACAAAACGTTCCATAATTATGAGTGAATTTTACCACGAAGCCTTCCCAAAGTCAAAAACTAACATTACAAACTTACCAAATGGTATTTTTATAGACTTCAGTAATTTTCTTATCTTTAGTAATAAGTGGTACGCCCTGAAGCTGTGAAGTTGCTACAATGACTGCATCATGTGAATCCAAGCCTAGGTTACTATTCGTAACACTACCCAAAACAGGAATATCAAGTGTTAAAATCTTGATCCTACTATCTGCTATAATTCTCTTAACTATTTCTGGATAACTTACTAATAAATTCTGCTTTTTCATTAAACTGAATAATTCCAACAATACTATTGTAGGGATAATTATCTCATCAGCTTTATCTAAAATATTTTTTGCTTTATTACTTAGTTTTTTATCAGCGAGGACAAACCAGAAGAGCGCATGAGTATCAATTACAACCTTATTTGGTTCCATAAGGAAAAAGGCTTTTTTCTGCATCCCTAAAGTCTTTTTCGGTTATTTTGACTCCTTTTAAAAAACCATACAAACTATTGAATGGCTTCTTATCCATTTTCTTCTTGCTTTTAAGATTAACTTTATCCCAAATAACTTGTTGCATAAAATAATTATACCACAAAATACAAGCACTACTCACTAGGTAGCTCTTCTAGCGTGGCACCGAGCTCTAAAGTCTTAGTGTCACGCCAAACCTCTAGTTCCATTTTATTGCCAATAGCACTGTTTTTGATACTATCAGAAATGACACTTTCACCGTCGACTGCCTTACCATTAATCTTGGTAATGATATCCCCGGCTTTAACTCCAGCTTTATCTGCTGGCCCGGCCTCAACCACTTCCTGAACATAAGCCCCCTGAGGCACTTCATTCAAGATCGCCACATCTTTACTAATAAATCGGTACCTAACCCCTAAAAACGGTCGTGTCACTGAACCTTTGGTAACAAATTCATCAACTATTGATTTGACGGAGTTGATCGGAATGGCAAAACCAATGTTTTGGGCACCTTCGGTCGTCGCTACGTTAACCCCAATCACCTGCCCGGCTGAGTTAAGTAGTGGCCCACCGCTATTTCCGGGATTAATAGCCGCATCGGTTTGAATTAAATCATCAAGGGATTCCTGGGCCGAACCAAACTGGTTTCCGGCCACAACTTTTCTGCCTAAACCTGACACTACCCCGGTGGTGACGCTATTAGTAAACCTGCCTAGGGCATTCCCAATAGCAATGGCTGTTTGACCAACCTTTAACTGCGAGGAATCTCCGAGCTCCAGTGGTTTTAGATCCTTAGCATCAATTTGGACAATCGCCAAATCTAAAATCGGATCGCGATAAATCTTTTTTACCTCAAACTTTTGATTATCCTTAGTTACCACTGAATAGGTTCCTCCACTCTGAGATACGACATGCTTATTTGTAACAATAATGCCGTTATCCGAGACCACAAATCCAGTACCAATAGTACTATCTTGGGTTTTTGGTATGGCAAATGGGTCAAATGGGTTAACTACTCGCTGTGAGATCCCAATGGCAATCACTGATTCAGAGGTCTTTTCAACTACCGAGATGACAGCATTTTCCTCAGAGACTACAGTTCTAGTTTGCAAATTATTGGTTAAGGGAGTTATTTTCTTATTGAGTAAACCATTATTCTTTGCCTGATATAAGGCAGTTGCCGCTACAACTCCAAGAGCAGCGACCAGCAGTAAAGTTGAAAATTTTAATTTTGGCTTAGCAGGTTCCATCAAAGTAATTCTAGCGCTTTCTTCAGCTGTACATCTTCAGGTTTAGCGCTGGAAGTAGCTTCAGTTTTTGGCATTTCTATTAGTACGTCTGGTATTAAACCAGTCGTGTCATTAACCCAACGGCTAAGTGGAGTTAGCCATCTGGCTGTAGTAATATGTATACCGGTTCCTCCAGGTAAATCTTCTGTTTCCTGAACCGTGCCTTTACCAAATGACTTAGTCCCTACTAACTTGGCTCTTTTACGATCTTGTAACGCCCCAGCTACGATCTCTGAAGCTGAAGCTGAACCTTTATTAATTAAGACTACCAACGGTAATTTTAGCAACTTGCCTTGACGGTTTACCTTGTAGGTATACCTGGAACCATCCCCACTTTCCTGGATTAAGACTTCACCACCATCCAAAAATTCAGATGCTACATAGACTGCTCCGTCCAAGAAACCGCCGGGATCATTTCTTAGGTCAAGGATCACTCCAACCGGTGCCGCCGCCAAAACCTTTGAGACTGCTTCATTCCATTCTTCCTGAGTCTTCTCTCCAAATCGTGCCAATTTGATGACCGCTACCTGACGATTATTGACGTTCTCAAATTTGACAGTCACACTCTTTACAATAATCGTATCTCTAATTAACTTAATTTCTCTAGGCTCACTATCTCCTGGCGTAAAAATAGTTAAGGCGATAGGAGAGCCTTTGGGTCCGCGGATCAAGCTTACCGCCTCAGGCAAAGACAGATTTAATGTATCTTTCTCTTCAATTTTAACAATCACATCCTCAGGCTTAATACCAGCCCTATCCGCTGGAGTACCCTCCAGAGGGGCAACCACTGATAGGCGCTTATCCTTGTCAAAGCCAAGCTCAATTCCAACCCCACTAAAACTGCCTCCTAACTCTTCTTTTGTAGATTTTTGGGCTTCTGGTGGCAAAAAAACAGTGTAAGGATCACCCAGCGATGCCACCATCCCTTGAATTGCTCCGTAAAACATCTTTTCGGAATCAATGGCTGTTTTATCCCGATATTTCTTGGAGACTAAATCCCAAGTATCCCAAAAAAGTTTAAAATCTACTCCGATCTCTTTTGGCGGCTCCTTATTCTCTACTTTAATACTGGGCTGGTAATTTTTCCATTCAACATTAACATCCCGATGCCCCAATTGCCAACCAAGAGTGAAGGTCAAGAGTGCGATCAGGATAGTGAATAGATTTAGTTTTTGTAATATGTTTCTCATAATTTTCAATTTTCAATTCTCAATTTACAATGAATTTTCAATGATCATTGTGACATTGAATGAAAATTGCAAAATTGGTACCTGAAAATTTTTCAAATTGCTTCTACATTAGTATAAGGTACTCTTATTTTACGTGTTCTAGTCGCAATAGTCACTAGATAAGTTTGTATCCCTGACTCCAACTTTGTCGGTGTTTGATCAATATCCGTAACTAATCCCTGTTCCCCAAAATATGGTGTCGATACGACTCTAACCTGCAAATCTCTTTTTAATTCGAGTGCTTCCGGCTCCGCCACAACTTCTGTTTGTAAATCCAATGGCAGAGCTGTCTTTCTGACTTTACCCATGGTGCTTGATTCAAATGAGGGTAAGATTAACATTTTCCTATTCCCATCTAAGATTGCAAACTTATTTTGGTGGGCTATCAATACTTTGTAAATGTCCTCGCCAATAGGGATCGAACCAAAACCTTCACTAACCAAAAGCGATAATCCAACATCGGTACCGAGTTTCGATGTGGAGATTATCTCTCCACCGGATACACCTCGAAAATCTATGGCATTTATGCCACCAGTAATTATACCATGAACACCAAAATTTACAGACTGGATTAAAGCACTGTCATAAATTAAACCTCCGGCAACCACTATAGCACCTGCTAGATCTTTATCAATGCTTTCTTTGGTAACCAAAATCGACCTACCTCCAAGGAAATGCAGTAGTCCTTCCCTGGATTGCCCAGATCCCATTAACCCGTAAACTATTGTCGCCTGAGTTTTAATTAGTACCTCACCTCGCAGTTTATCTACTTTTTCTACAATACCATACACCGCTGCAGCCAGGTCAGACCGATGCTGTAAAAACTCTATTTTCAAGTTGCCTGCTTTATCATCATAAGTTCTTATTACTCCATCCGATGGGGCAATAATTACTTTTTCGCCGGAAAGTAGTCCGCCTTTTTTATACGCCAGCAGTTCACCCTTATAGATTTTCTGGCCGATTGGACGGTGTAAGTATTTAATAGCTTCAAGCGGTGGGACTGATAATAATTGCGCTAAACGTATCGATCTAAATCCCCCTGAAACGTTTCCTTGGCCCAAAATTTGACCGGGGGTAACTTCCTGGCCTTCTTTTACTAAAATCTGTCCCCGACCTGGAGTCATCCTTTTAATTATGATAATCCTATCATTATCAATTCTTTGCCTTTTGTTAACGAATAGATTCATAATTCTCCCGTTCGCCCATCTACCACCAAACCGAGTCTTCCACCTAATATCTCCAAAGTTGCTTCAGACTTATTATCAATTTTCCCAATATCAGATTTAAAGGTGATGTGGCAATGGTGGTTACACGGAATTATCGCCAAACCCCCCTTGTTAAAGGAATATTTTTTCTCTAGAACTAACATCTCAAAATTGTCTTTATCCTGATTAAATTCGATTTTTATAAAACTCCCTACAATTTCACGCTTACCTAAGACAATTTGGGCAATGCCTTTTGGGCTAAGTCCGTCCACAAAGGCTAAGGCCAGTTTATTTAAGTCAGGAAAACGGGTCATAAATTCGGCGGGGATAAAAATCTTTTTTTCTTTAGCACTATAGTAGTTGCTGGGACTGCGCCGGATTACCTCCCTAAGTATCGAAAGCTCAATATCTATATCTTCTTTTTTAATTGCCGCGACTTGGGGATATAGTAATAAATTTGCCAGCAAGTTTTCTATCAAGTGAGGTGGCTGAGGAACTAATCCTCTGGAGATATCATCAATTGGAATCTTATCTAGATTTTCGAATTTTTCAAATATTCCACTTACTTTGGACATACAACTCTAGTTTACACTAGAGAAATTTAAATATCTAATTTCTAATTTCAAATCAAACATAAATGACGAATTCTTAAAAAGGAACATATTTCAAATTTAGAATTAGAAATTATGATGAATTAAACGGTGAGGGTAAAAGGTATCAGTGCCAAATGTCTGGCTCTCTTAACTTCTCTAGCCAAAATCCTTTGGTGCTTGCTACAAACTCCTGATCGTAGCTTAGGCACGATTTTTGCTCTGCCAGAAGTAAACCGACGCAAACCGGCTGTATCTACATAACTAGGTACTGTTTTAGATTCACAGTACGCACACTTTTTTTTAATTTTGTCTACCATTGGCCTCGCGGACTTACTACTTGCCATAAGGGATAGTATACTATATTCATACGCTCAAATACAAGCGTAAATGAGAAAGTACCAAATGGGGTAAAAGTATCAAATGTATCAAACGGAAAAGACCTTTAGTACTTTTGGTACCTTTTTATCCTTTGATACCCTTAGAAGGGTAAATCTCCGTCTGGAACTTCTTCTTTTTGGGAGGGTTTTGGAGGTTTATTGTCTTCATCAGGTTTGGCTTCTTCGGGTACTGGAATTGCAACAGGTTCTTTAGTTGGTACTTTTTCTACAACTTGTGACTCGGAAGGCTCAGGGGTGATATCTTCATGATAACCCTCGTTAGCCCCTTTCGGAGTTAAAAGAATCATATCTTCTAAAACTATCTCCGTAGTTTGTCGACTCTGACCGTCGGCACCTTCCCAAGATCTAGTTTGCAGCCTACCGGAAACAAATGTGCGGTTACCTTTCTTGAGGAGTTGGCTACAAAGCTCAGCCAATTTATTCCAGGCCACAATCCGGTGAAAATCAACTTCTTCCTTCTTTTCACCATCCGTCATGTAGGTACGGTTAGTGGCCAATCCGAATGTGGCAACTGCAGCGCCGTTTGGAGTATACCTAAGTTCAGGATCCTTTGTTAAATTACCAATCAATTCTACCCGATTCCAAGATCTAGATGCCATTTTAATTTTTCTAATTAGATTTATCTAATTAGGTATGTTATTCTCAATTTTAAATTTTCAATCAAACTTTAATTTTCAATGTTTTAAACATTCAGTCATTAAAAATTCATTAGAAATTAGAAATTTAAAATTACGTTAACTTCTGACAAGAAGATAACGGATTATATCTTCTTCTACTTTTAAGTTTTTGTCAATAGTCTTTGCAATAGCTGGATCAGTTTGAAATTCAAAATGGATATAATAGCCTTTAGACTGTTTTTGTATTGGATAAGCTAAATCTCTAACCCCCCAAACATCTTCTTTGCCAATTTTACCGGTTTCACCAAGCATCTTTTTCTTCATAGCGGAAACTAGCTCCTCGCGAGCCTTTTCCTCTAAATCAGCTTTTAAAACCAAAGTTAATAAATATGAATTCACGAAGGTAATTGTACTAAATTCTAACGAGGAATGCAATTAAGAAACTAAAGCCCCAACTGTTTAATAATAATCCTGGCTCTTCTATTATTGAATAAACCCAGTGCTAAAACCGCACCTACAGTAAATAACATGATCCCTTCTGTGACTTGATTAGCTGGAATACTATGGTAGGCAGCCAGCGTACCCCATGGCTCACCCAACCTTGAACTATAAGCACTAATCGTCTCTGGCTTAGGTCTATTTATAAATCTGACAAATGTTGACGTACCTGTTATAACTAAGGCAGAACCACTAATAACTTCATCAATTTTAGTAATTTTCTTAAGTTCCCCACTTAATCGCTCTTTATTAATGTAGGACATTTTCTATATTTTATATGGATGGCTGGTCAATCTTCAACAGATTTGAGGCTACTTTTTCTTCATACAGAACCTGCAGCCTTGAGTTTAATCGATTACCCAACCTTAAATAAACCCCACTTGTTACCATAAAATGTAGCGCTATTAGCCCAAAATTTGACATCACCGATTGTAAATTAGGCTGAATTTCACCATAACCTGCATGAACAAAATAAATTGGAATATTGACCAAAAGCAGTCCAATACCAGTTTTATAAGTTCTCTCGATCTTTTTGTATTCTTCAGCTGCTGCTAAATCAGCTACTTCTGCTCTTGTTTCCTGTTCCATAATCTGCTAGTTTACTCGCACTACCCCAAAAATTCAATAACTACCTTGCTTCACAAGAAGTGATCCGATCGCAAGTAATTTTGAGATGAGTAATTAGTGAATTATTCTAATAGTTCTTGGGGGCTTTTCAGTCCGTAGCTGCTGATCAATAAACCGGGTTCTCCTATTATTAACAAAAGCCAAACTAGTCCAAAGAGCCATTGTTAGGCAGTATAAACCTAATGTTTCATTATTTGGATTCCCCTTAGTGACCAAATCCCCAACCGTAAGCAAACTCATACCTGCACCATCAAGTGTCATGAATTTCACAATATTCTCTCTTCTTTTTAACTCGCTTTTGAGTTCACCCCTAGTTTCAACTAACATATACCATATTATAGGATAATTAACTACAGAAGTCAACTCCCATTAAAAATTAAACTTCAAAAATAATTCGTTGACAAAATCGATACCGATCGGTACTGGTTTTGACACTAACCATTAGATTTCCTAGCTTTCAATCAAGATCCCAGCAGTCTTTGACATTTAGGCACAGTCAATATATAATCCGGCCATGGCTATTTATGAAAATGAGTTTTTTGATGGTAACTCTATACTTCCTTCAGAAACCAAAGAGGGAATTAAGGCTCTAGAACCTAAAATTAGAGAGTTAAGGGGGCTATTTTTTGAAGTATTTCCTTGGACCACTACCTTGGCAGACCAAGCAGATTTCGAATTCTATTTTGCCTATCAATTGTTGGGGTATGAAAACGATGAAGTGGATGATGATTATGACATACTTTTTAAAGATTCAGAAAAGATTTCACAGGAAAAAGTTGATATTCTAGTGGCAAGTTACAGGGAACACCTTGAAGGTTGGGGAAATATGATCAAACAATTAAGATGGTCTGAAAATCAAACTGAAGAAGTATTCGAAGACATCTGGCCAGAGATTGCTTCAACAATAATGGGAGCATATGAGAGAACCCAGGTTGATACTGGAAAAACTTTTGCAGAAATAGATGTTCGATATGCCGACCCTTACAGATTTGTGCATTGTATTGCTCCAGCACTACTGGTTAATGGATTTGAGATGATAGTTAGATCTCAAAATGAAACTCGATACGCAGACGCAATTTTTATTAGAGAAATAAAACAGGGCAATAACTTAGCCATATCTGAGGTCGAGAACATTTTGGCCCGCAATCCCCTCTCCTAGCTGCCGATTAAAAATTCGATAACGTCGCCGTCTTTAACCTCATATTCTTTACCTTCAGTTCTAATCCAACCCTTAGATTTGGCAGTGTTGTGTGAACCAGCTTCAATTAGCTTATCAAAATCAATTACTTGGGCCCGGATAAACTTTTTCTCAAAGTCAGTATGTATTACTCCTGCAGCTTGTGGAGCTTTCATGCCAGCTTTAATTGTCCAAGCTTTTACCTCTTTCTTACCTGCTGTTAAATATGAAATCAAACCTAAGAGTTCATAAGCCTTTTTAATTAATCTTTCCAGCCCGGTTTGCTCCAGTCCGACTGATTTGAGATATTCTTGACTCTCTTCCTCAGATAATTCCACTAACTCTTCTTCTAACTTGGCACAGATTCCTAGTTCATGGTCACTATGATACACTAGAGTATCATCACTAGATAACTTATTTTCATCTATATTGTAAACGTATAATATGGGTTTTGTACTTAGCAAGGG
>C687J35174_10009199_pt1 | contig 12434 bp, 12 predicted proteins | sample RifCSPhighO2_01_FD_35174 | JGI IMG/M metagenome (IMG submission 35174) | reverse complement strand
CGCTGGTTTATATTATTCCTAGCTCGCCGAAGCGAGCAGGGGAATTTTAGGTGGGACGGAGAGTGCGGCAGCCCTCTCCGTCCCGGGGGCATTCCAGGGGTATCCTGGATACAGTAAACTTAGCATAAGATATTGATTGTGTCAATGGTTTAAGGACGTTGTTTTTCTTTTTTTTAAATAAAAAACCAGCTTTTTAAACTGGGATTGAGCGGGAAAGTGGGGAGACGGCGGTGGATCCTTAGGACACGTTGGTGGTGTCCTAAGGAAACAGCCCAATTGGTCGGCGGGTTGTACCACCGTCTCCCCGAGGTGCTCGAGTGGTGTCGTTTTCCTCGGGGATAGTGAGGAAAAATGACAAGTTTGAGGACCGCCTCTAGCACCTGATGCGGCCGGTCGTAGCCTTTTATTTAGGCCACGCCTTTTTGGGCCACTGGATTTAAGCCTAACATGATTAGATAAAAAAGCAAGTTCATATTTATAAATTAAAACCACCTGTTTAAGGTGGTGGGTTTAAAGATGGGAGAGAGAGCGGCGGGGTACGCGTTGTGGTTGGTTTTGCCGCCCTCTCAAATGCGTTCAGGCGCAGCTACGGTTAAGCGCGGCCAGCGTTCCTGAACAGCGGGGAAAGCCGACCCCATCCCGCCATCCCAATAAGGTCGGCTACGTTATTTAACAATAACTTAAATTAATAAATTAAGCAAGCTGGACCATAACCTAGGTTTTTAAGGTTGCTCTTTTTAACCTTATTCTGTATAATGTTTACATGGTAATTATCTATAAAATATGGCTTTAACTATAGAAGAAGTGAAGAAACTGGCGGTGTTGTCTCGCTTGAATTTGACACCGGAGGAGGAGAAAAGACACGCCGAAACAATTTCGGTAGTTTTGGAATACATGAAAGTTTTAAATGAAGTGGATACGGAGGGGGTGGAACTAACTGCTCAAGTTACTGGTTTGAAAAATGTGGTGCGGGAAGATCAAGTAGTAAAGTCTGGTCTTCACGATCAGTTGGTCAAAGCGTTCCCAGCGACTAAAGAGGAAGAGCTGTTAGTACCAGCGGTTTTTAGTAATAATGGCGAAGAGTAATATGCTATTAAACGAACTTACTTTAGGAGAGGCACATGAAGGATTGGCGAGTAAAAATTTTTCGGCGTGCGAATTGATCGAGAGTTGTTTGAAGCGAGTTAAAGACAGAAATAATAATCTTAATGCTTTCATTACTATTACTCCTGAACTCGCTTTGTCGGAAGCTCGAAAAGCCGATGCGTTGATTGCGGGGGGTCAGATTTCGCCTTTGACCGGCATTCCATTTTCGGTTAAAGATGCCATTTGTGTCGAAGGAGTTCGTTCGACTGGCGCGGCGAGAATACTAGATAATTATATTCCGGCTCATGAGGCAACGGTGATTGGGAAAATTAGAGCCCAAGGCGGTGTTGTGGTTGGTAAAACTAACTGTGATGCTTTTGGTCATGGGGCGAGTAATGAAAATAGCATGTATGGACCGGTAAAAAATCCACGTGATGAGACTAAAGTCGCCGGTGGTTCTTCTGGCGGGGCCGCGGCTTCGGTGGCGGATAATCACTGTATTTTTGCGATTGCGGAAGACACCGGCGGTTCAATTCGTCAGCCGGCCAGTTTTTGTGGTGTAGTCGGTTTACGACCAAGTTATGGTCGAAATTCACGCTATGGAGTCATGCCGATGGCTTCTTCACTGGATACGGTTGGGCCGATGACCAAGACGGTGGAAGATTTGGCTCTCGTAATGCAGGTGATTGCCGGCCACGATTCGAAGGACGCGACAACGGTCAATGATCCTGTGCCAGATTATTTAACTGAAGTAAAAAAAGGCGTTAATGGTTTGGTAGTCGGTGTGCCAAAAGAATATCTTGAGGTAGAGGGTATAGACGATGAAGTAAAAGAAATTACTTTAAAAAATATTGAGAAACTTCGTGCGGCGGGTTGTAAAATTAAAGAAGTCTCATTACCTCATACCAAGTACGCCATTTCGGTTTATTATATTATTGTACCATCGGAAGACAGTTCTAACCTTGGTCGGCTGGAGGGAATTCGTTATGGTGTAAGAGCCGAAGCCAAAGATTTGTTTGAAACATATAGCCGGGCGCGAGAAGCTGGTTTTCCAGAAGAAGTAAAACGCCGTATTTTAATTGGTACGTACGCTTTGTCAGCTGGTTATTATGATGCTTATTACAAGAAAGCCTTAGCCGTACGCACTCTCATTAGACAGGACTTTGAAGAAGTATTTAAGGATGTCCAGGCTCTTATTTCTCCCGCTTCGCCTTTTCCGGCTTTTGGAATGGGAGAAAAGGCGGCCGATCCTTTGGCTTTGTATTTAGCGGATGCTACGGCGATCCCGGCTTCGGTGGCCGGCCTGCCTGCTTTGTCGGTTCCGGGGGGCATAACGAAAGCTGGTTTACCTGTTGGGATACAAATTATTGGTCCTCGTTTGAGCGAGGGGTTAGTACTACGATTGGGTAACAGTATTTTTAAAGATTAATTTAGTTTTTTATTATGTCAAAAACAAAAGCTTTTGCCCCTGAAAAAACAGTTTTGAAAAAAGGACAGAAATCGTTTGTTGTTACCGGTGGTGAGGTGATAAACTACCGTGATAGCTGGAGAATATTTCGAATCATGAGCGAGATGGTTGAGGGTTACCAGTTTTTAACAGAATTGAAAAGAGAAGTAACGATTCTTGGTTCGGCTCGTTTTACCGAAGAAAATAAATATTACCAGATTGCTCGCGAATTGGGTGGCTTATTAGCTAAACATGGTTTTACGACCATTACCGGTGGTGGCCCCGGGATAATGGAGGCGGGAAATCGGGGGGCGCATGAAGCTGGTGGTGAATCAGTCGGATTAAATATCCAGCTACCATTTGAACAGCGGATTAATCCTTACGTTACTAAATCCACGGCTTTTTATTATTTTTTCACTCGAAAAGTCATGTTGACTTCGCCGGCCAATGCTTTTGTTTTTTTCCCGGGCGGGTTTGGAACATTTGATGAATTTTTTGAGGTGGTAGATTATATCGAGTTGGGGCACATGGACAAGTCGCCAATTATATTAGTGGGAAAAGAATTTTGGCAGCCGGTGGTAGATTTTTTACGTTTGAAATCTTCACGTGGTGCTCATGCCGTAGTGGAAGGAGATATTGACAATTGGCATATCGTCGATACGGCCGAAGAGGCATACTCTTTTATCAAAGAAATACCGGATCGGCCCAATCTTTGTACCACGGATAATAATAACCCGATTTGTAAAGGCGGTACGGATTGGCGTATTTTCCGGATTATGGCGGAGTTGGTTGATGGTTTTGAATTTTTAACCAAATTAGATGACAATGTTACTGTTTTAGGTACAAAAAGCATTAACCCGGGCACGTCGATTTATAATGCGGCGTATGAAGTGGGTAAAATATTGAGCCAGTACGGCAAGGCTGTAATCACGGGCGGTGGCCCGGGGATAATGGAGGCAGCGAACAAGGGAGCTTATGAAGCGGGGGGAAAGAGTATTGGGATCAATATGCGTTTTGAAAGAGGGGAGCGGGTTAACGATTATGTTAATAAATCAATTGGATTCTTTTTTCCGTTTGTTCGCAAACTTATTATCACCTCCCCGTCAGAAGCCTTTGTCTTTTTCCCGGGTGGGTTTGGAACTTTACACCAGTTATTTGAGTTGTTGACTTTAATCGAAACCAAAAAAATTGAGCCGATGCCAATTTTGCTTTATGGTGAAGATTTTTGGAGGCCGTTACTAGCGGTTATCCACGGCATGTTCGCTAAATTCAAAACTATTAATTCGATTGACGAACTATATTTAAAAGTAATAAATAAACCAGAAGAGATTGTTGGATATTTAAAACCCTAAGTCATGATTCCGTTTTTTGAATATAACGCCATTATTATTGGCCCCATCGTTATCCAAGTATGGGGACTTTTGGTGGCGACGGGGATGATCACTGGTTTGGCCTTTGCGACATGGTTAGCAAAAAAATATTTTCTTGCTAAAGAAGTAATTTGGGACATGGTAGTTTGGGCGATTGTGGGTGGGCTTATCGGCGGACGGTTGGCCCATGTTTTATTCTATGAGCCCGCGTATTATTTACAGGCGCCGCTAGAAATGTTAAAGATTTGGCATGGCGGGATGTCCTCAACCGGCGGGTTTATTGGTGCATTTTTGGGTTTGTATTTGTACGCTCGGCGAAGGAAGTTTAAATTTACTGAGTTGTTACCGTATTTGGATGTTTTAAGTATTAGCTTGTGGCTTGGCTGGGGGGTTGGTCGGATCGGCTGTTTTTTTATTCATGATCATCCTGGTAAGTTAACTAATTTTTTCTTGGCTGTTAGTTTCTCCAGCGGGGCGAGGCACGACCTGGGGCTCTATGAGGTAATACTCGGTTTGGTTATTTTTGGTATATATTTTTCTTTGTTCAAGATTTTTGCTAAAAAGCGGTGGGGACTCTCCACTGCCAGTTCGTTTTTAACCTACGCGGTTGTACGTTTCTTCTTAGATTTTTTACGCGCCGAAGATGTGCCAGGGAGTGATGTTCGTTATTTTTTTCTTACCCCCGCCCAATGGGGGATGTTGGTGGTAGCTTTGGGGTTGACTTTTTGGCTTGCAAAAGATAGAATGTTGAAACCCAAAGTAAAAAATGGAGAGGTCGCCTAGCGGCTTATGGCGCGTGCTTGGAAAGCACGTATACCGAAAGGTATCGAGGGTTCAAATCCCTCTCTCTCCGCCAGATTACTAAGTTTGAACCATGTATAAATATCATCACCCAAAATCGATAGACATTAATCTCTCTGGAGAAGATGGCTTACGCATACGACAAAAAGCTGCTGATTTTATTTCCGAACATCAAAATAAAACCGGAGCTCAAAGAGGTAGCGTGTCCGAACAAAGCTATGGAGCATTGGCAGAAATTGTGATTCGAAACCAATTGAATATGCCCGAGGTTAATTCAGACGACCATCCTTTAGGATATGACATTTTGTTGCCTACTGGAGTGAAACTTGATGTGAAATGTCGCGGGGGAGAAAAGCCCTTTCTTGAAGAATACACTGGCTTAGATGGCTTACCGAGAGAATCAAAACATAATTTTTTTGCCAGGCAACTTCATGATGAGAATTTAGATGCCGATGCTTATGTTATGACGCATTTAATGCGCACAAAGACTCCAGCAGGATCTCCTGTCTTGCCTGGCACAAAAAGACAACGTAAATGGATACTTTACGTATGCGGTTGGGTTTCAAAAAAGAGAGTCCTCCGTGAGGGTGTGTATCTCCCTCCGGGGGCGATATCGGAGCGTGGCAGAGAGTGGTTTGCTTATCGTGCCCACGAGATTGAATTCTATAATAGAAATTTAAACGGCCTTGAATCTATAACAGACTTACTTGAAATAACGCCCGAAGACATCGAGTTAGATTCGGAGAAAAAAGGGAATCTAAATCTTACAAAGGTAGATACTTTGCGTATTGGCTATGATCTTGTTGGGCGTGGTATTTTGAATCAAAAGCATCTCGACCATATTAAAAAGGAAATGGGTTTGAACGGCGAAGTTAGTCCTTTTTTGCACTCCAATCAGTCGATCCACGTGCTTAAATGGCTTCTTGAAAAAGAGGTGATTACTCCACAAGAATATAATGAAATGACGCAGAAAATTCCGGAAACAAAATTCGAAGGTTTTTAATATTTGAAACTAAAAAAGTTTATTACTCGTAGCTTTGTATTGAGCCCCTGCCTCTTTAGTTCGCCTTTTTGAAATTTCCACATAATCAACCCCGTGCTTCTTAAAAAGATAAACCTCCTGATTTTTTTCTATCCCAATAAATTTTCTTCCTTCAAGAACTGCCGAAACGAGAAAACTGCCACTTCCGCAAGTGTTGTCAAGCACAATATCCCCATCTTTGGTGAAGGTGCGGATGAGATAACGCCCAAGTTCTACGGGTTTTTGGGTGGGATGATAAACCTCACCTTCGCTTTCAGCTGTTTTAAAATAAATAACATCAGTGGGGTATCTTTCGCCGTTACTTTTCACTTCAACAGTTTTGAAATCGCCATAACTTCCGGTTAGTTGATCTTTTCTGAATCCCTTATTATATGGCTCGCCATTGCTCATTTGAGGATTATAAGCCGGTTGACTTTTATAGAAAACCAAAACGTCTTCGTGTTTGCGTAAAGGTTGTTTTTTTGCATTTAAAAAATTTGTCGGCTTTGATTTAACCCAGGTAATTTTATATTTAAAAAGTTTTGGATTTGAGATCATTAAGTTTGCAGTAAAAAGCCCTTGCGCCGTAAGAACAATAACCCCCTTGTCTTTGATAATTCGTTCGTAGTGTCTCCAAAGTTGATCAAGTGGGATAACGCTATCCCATTGATTTTGTGTAGTGCCATAAGGCAAATCGCATAAAATCATGTCTATTGATTTTGAAGGGATATCACTCATAACTTTTAGGCAGTCACCTTCAATTACCTGATTTTCAAAATCAGCGATACTTTTTTCAACCCCAACCGTTCTAGTTTTAGGCTGTTTTGTACCAAGATTTTTACGAAGATACCAAATACAATAAGTATTGACTGCCAGCCCCTCTTCTTGTGCTCGTTTTTCTAAGTCGATATAAGAATCGCTTCCTAATAAAGTCCTTAACTCGGTACTTTCCAATTTCGCAATGTTTTTGTACAAATCCCTATTGCGATTTCCAAAAGCAAGAACTAAGCCCTTTGAATTTTGATTAACGTCTTTATAATCGGGGAAATATATTGATTTAAAAAATTGGTTAGCCATATACTTTATTTACAACTTGACTATATTATAGTATGATACCTATATAAAATCAAATGCAAGTTATCCCCATTTTATCAGAGCAGAAAGAAACTACTCTGACCTTAAAGTAGTAGTAAAAAGTTTAAGTATTGTTATTTGGGAAATGAAATCCCACTTCGATAAAATATAAGATTCGGCTGGATTTGCGGCGGAAAACGCGAAAGGCAGCGAAACGGTCAAGGTTTTGATGTGTGCGCCGCTGATTTCAGACGACTCGGAATTTTACCAATATTTCCAATCAATCTCGAATATTTTCCTGCACAGGAACGGAATACAAATTGACGGAGTTTGTTATTTCCTTGTTCTTAGTTAGACATCATCGGTTTTGCCGGTAGTGTCTAACTATTTAATTCCAATGTCGTACCGCCAAGACCACAAAAACCACCCTATACACCAGAGCGGTTTTGTAATATAATAAGCCATATTTATGGGAGTAAGATGTTTGTCATGTCCACCAATCTTTCGTTGGTAATACCGGTTTTTAATGAAGAAAAACGACTGAACAAGTTGTTTTTGGCTTTAGATGATTATATTTCTAAACCGATTATTCCACTTCGGGAAATAATTTTTGTTGATGATGGTAGCACGGATGGCACCAAACAAAGTATCCTCGATTTTCAAAAAAAATGTTTGGTGGAGGTGGTCGTGGTTTCCTATACTCCAAACCAAGGAAAGGGAAACGCCGTCAGAGAGGGGATGCTTCGCGCCCAGGGTGACTATGTTTTAATGTTTGATGCCGATGTTTCGACACCGCTAGGTGAATTAAGTAAGTTTGTCGGATATCTAAACGAAGGCGTCCCAATTTTAATTGGGAGTAGAAAATTATCCGGAGCAAAGGTGGTGAAGAGTCAAAAATGGCTTCGCCAAAAAATGGGCGAGGCCTATGCAGTCTTGGCCAGGCTGGTAACTGGTCTAAAGGTTCAAGATTTTGGTTGTGGTTTTAAGATATTCTCCAAAGAAAGCGCTCGGGTTATATTTTCCAGTTTGGTCAATAAAGGTTGGATTTTTGATACCGAGGCACTTTATCTGGCTAAAAAGAATGGTATTCTCTTTAAAGAGATTGGGATTGACTGGTCAAACGATGAGGAGAGTAAGGTTAAAGTATTATCTGGAACGATATCTTCAATTTTTGGTTTATTATATATCCGTTTGTGTCATAGTAAACTATGGAGAAATTTTTTCAGAAAATAAACGTAGCTTTTAAAAGCAGTGGTGATTATTTAGAAAAATGGCAAACGAAGAGACCCGCGATGTTTTATCTCTCTGTTTTTGTTATCGCCTTTGTTATTATTGTGTTGCGGCGGGTGGACGTTGTCGCCTATGCCCAATTTTGGGCAGAGGACGGGACGGTTTGGTATGAAGATGCCTATAATATTGGTGTTTCATCGATTTTTATTCCCCAGTCAGGGTATCTTCAAACATTTTCTCGTCTGGTCGGAATTGGCTCGCAAATTTTGCCTCTGGTTTACGCGCCGTTGTTTTTTAATATTATTGCCATAATAATAAAAATCATTCCGATCCTCTTCATTTTTTCTAAGCGTTATCGGAAAAACTTTCCTTCAATTTTAGTGCCAGTTATTTTGAGCTTGGTTTATTTATCTTTACCAAATACCAGCGAAGTCTATGCCAATGTCACTAATGCCCATTGGTATTTAGCAACCACTGCTTTTCTTGTCTTCACTGCGGAACGAGCGACTAGTCGCGCGGGGAAAATTTTTGATGTCGCGTTGCTTATATTGTCTGGTTTGAGTGGTCCTTTTATTATCTTTCTTTTTCCGGTGGCCGTTATTTGGTGGTGGTTAAATAGAAAAGAGGGTGTCCCTTGGTTACATCTTATCTCAATGTTCGTGCCATTTGTACTACAGGTAGGTTCGGTGTTATTGACTGGCTCAAGTCGAGTGCCCATGTCTTTGGGGGCTTCGCTCGCTTTGTTTATTAAGATGACTTCCAGTCAGGTATTTCTTGGAGCACTAGTCGGCAAAGAAGGGTATGCTGAACTTTACAATAGTTTGTTATTTACCGGTGATTATAAAGCGGCGTTTATATATTTAGTCATATTCTTAATCGGGTCGGGGATTATTTTGTGGGCGTTATTTACGGGGTCAACAAGATTAAAACTGTTTTTATTTTTTGTCGGCCTGGTATATATTACGGCTATTATTAAACCAATGGCCAGCGCGACAACGCCACAATGGCAAGTAATGGCTTTGCCAGGTAGTACGATTCGTTATTGGTTTCTGCCCATGTTAGGATTTTTATTAGCTATTTTACAACTATTTAACCGGAAGTCTCCTTTGGTAATGAAATGTTTGGGAATTTGTCTGCTATTAATTATGCTGTATGGCATGAAATTCGAATGGGTTTATAAGGCTTGGCCGAATTTAGCCTTTTCAAGGCAGGTTAAACAGTTTGAAGAGGTAGCTAGTGGGACCAAATATATATTTAAGATTATGCCCGAGAATTGGGCGACGATGAAGTTGATTAAACACTAATAAAGTGGGCTTGTAGGCAATTGTCGGTTGTTGTAAGATAGTGGGACTAATAAGTTGAATAGTTTAATATGTCACAGGTTCCTCAAATGGGGGAGGACATATACGTCGATAGCGCGTATTTTTTGGACCATGGTCAGGATGATCGCGAGGGTGGTTTGGCACGGATCATCAAGATTTGGGAAGTGGAATGTAATGGTGAGATACACCACCGTTTAGAAGTCGAAGAGTTTCCTGGTTTATCCTATGGTTGGGAGTTTGACTTGGCCGACCAACAGAGAAAATTAAAAGAAAGATTTGGTCTACAGCGAGCGCATCTTAACCCGGATTCACGCCATCAATTTAATTGATCATTTTTATTTACTTTTTTGTGAAAAAGCCTAATAGTTTGTTAGTATGGGAAAAGATGAAAAAGATTTGGTTATAAACCGGTGGGAATTAAGTAAGGGGAAAATTGATATCGGCGGCCACGATCTTTTGGTTGGATTTAACGAACCAGCTTTTAAGTTTTCTCAAAAAAATCTTAAGGAAGGTGACTTGGATTCAAAGTTGAGTGCTAGATTTATAACATATTTTTTGCCTTTAGTTCAGGTGGCCCGGGCCCAGAAAAGGAGGCCAAGAATGTTTGTAGTTAGTGGGTTAAATATGGCTTTGAGGTGGAATGCTAAGAACGACAGACAAAGAAAAATAATGATGGTTGATAACAATCTGAAGCTGGATTTTTTGAGAAGTTTTTTTGAGCACTTTTTTCCAGATGATTTTTCGGTTATTGAATATATTGTGTCCCAGGATCCGATTAAAATATCCGAGGATAAGCTACTAGCTCTTTGGAAAATTCTAGAACGTAAATATTCGGAGGAGGTAAATGACTTAAAATTAATTTTGGCAAGGTATAAGAAACCGCGTTTATTCGGTGGACATGAAATATCGCCTCGAGCGACAGATTATATGAATTCCCAGAGTGAAGATCTGATTGGGTCTTTTAAGTATGCCGTTTCTCATCTTTTTGCCCTGGGTGATGTGAATTTTGAAGGTAACTATATTCATAATCCGATTGGTTATGCTACAGTCGGCGGCCCGGCGGAGAGGGTTTTTAATATTATTCGTGAGCTGGCCCTGAAAACTCTGCAGGATGTGGCGGAGTTATTATTTGATCGCGAAGTTATTTTCAAAAATAACCTGCGCTTGGTTATTGAAAATGAAACCCACGCTCCAACCCCGTATAATGGCTGTTTCGAAGGGCCGGGTAGCGGGAAGCTCCGACTTTCCGAAGTTACCTTTGAAAATGGGTTAAATTTAGATTATTATGACCAAAAAATCAAATTGAAACCAGATATGGATTATTTGTATAGCCTGGTGGATAAACAAGAATATACCCAATTTTGGAATGATTATCGAGGTCGTTACTTTAATTTAAAAAATAGATACCGCGAAGCTTATTATTTGGAGACAGATTTTTAAAATACGTCCTTTGCTTTTTTTACCATTTTGTGCTAGAATAAGGTCATTATGTTAGCCGACTTGTGGTTTACTTATCTTTATCAGCCGCTTTTTAACGCGCTGATCTGGATTTATGCAAACATCGCCGACCAAAATCTTGGGTGGGCCGTTATTTGGCTCACTATTTTTTTACGCGTAATCTTACTACCTTTCACTATTATTTCTGAACGCAATGCTATTCGGGAAGCCAAGGTGGAGGCGGAAGTAGCGAAAATCGCTGAAGCTTACAAACATGATCGGGTCGCCCAGAAAGCGGAAATTCGGAAACTCATGAAGAAAAACCATGTCTCTCCCTGGGCCAAGGTATTTTCTCTAGGCGTACAGTTTTTAGTCTTAATCTTGTTGTATCAAGTGTTTGTGCGTGGTATTACCGGAGAAAAGGTAGTAAAGATTTTATATCCAATGATAGATTTTCCCGGAGCAATCAATATTAATTTTTATGGGTTTAATATCGGCAAGGTCCATGATTTAGTTTGGCCAACTATTACCGCTCTTTATCTTTTTATTTCAATTATCATCGAAAACAAGTCGGACAAAGGTTGGAACCGTTCTAAAGCTAGTTTTGCTATTATTTTCCCCTTGTTCACCTTTTTTGCCCTTTGGCTACTGCCCATGGTTAAAGCCTTATTTATTTTGACTTCTATGATTTTTTCTGATATCATAAAGCTATTCCGCATGGTGTTCTTTCCGGTTAAACCTTAATTTTTTACATATGGCTGGCGATTCATTAGATAAATTAATGTATTCATTTGTCGTGGAGGATGTACTGAAAGGCTTGTTTATATATGTCCCACCAGGTTATGTTGCCTGTGTATATGACCTTGGCCGGGGAGTGCTGAAGAAAGTTTTGACTCCCGGGTTGCATTTAAAAATTCCGTTCTGGCAAAAGGCCAAATTGTTTAACACCCAAACTCTGGAATACAGTATTTCTCGCCAGTTTGATGCTCAGAATGAAAAAGCCATGGGAGATATCCCAATTGCCGCTGTGACCGAAGATGGTAAACGAGTTGGAGTGGAAGGGACGGTTTTGTTAAGACTGGATGTCCATCAGATTCCTTCTATTTGGCAAACGATTGGTGAAGACTTCGTGGCAAAAATTGTCCGGCCAACTATTCGTAGCCGGATACGTATGGTTTTCAGCCGGTTTAATCACAGTGACATTGTGGGCGGAAAACGTGACGCCGTGGAGATGGAATTAAAGAACGAATTGGAGAGAATCTTCTATGCCCGGGGGATCTATGTGGAAAATGTCCTGTTGAGCGAGATTTCACAAATTAATCAATAAAAAAAGTCAAACCCTCCTCCTAAAAAGAGGAGGGTTTTCTGTGGATAACAGCCTTATTGACAGTCTCGCTAGAAGTGGTATATTATCACTCGTGAACTTAGAGTGATAATATGAACTCTCGCCAGGAACAGCTATTAAAATTGGTTATTGAAAGCCATGTGGAGACAGCCGAGCCAGTCGGGTCTAAATTTTTGGTTTCCGAAGGAAGACTGGACTGGAGTGAGGCGACGGTTCGGAATGAATTACGCGAATTGGAAGAAGAAGGGTATTTGAGTCATCCCCATACTTCGGCGGGGAGAATGCCAACGGAAAAAGGTTA
>C687J35174_10009190_pt1 | contig 12440 bp, 11 predicted proteins | sample RifCSPhighO2_01_FD_35174 | JGI IMG/M metagenome (IMG submission 35174) | reverse complement strand
TTGAAACGATGAGGGTTAACACGATTGGTACATGGAATATGTGCGAACTTGCTGTAAAACACAATGCAAAACTTTTATTTGCTTCCACATCCGAGGTATATGGCGATCCCCAAAAGTCTCCGCAGGACGAAGAGTATCGCGGTAATGTTTCAACAACCGGCCCAAGATCTATTTACGATGAAGCGAAAAGATTCGGTGAAACTATTATTTCTGCTTTTGTGAGGTTAAAAGGCCTGAATGCCAGAACGGTAAGAATTTTTAATACTTACGGTCCAGGGATGAATATCAAAGAAGGAAGAGCGGTTGTCAATTTTATTAAACAGGCAATTGCAAATGAGCTCATGACAATCTACGGCGATGGCAGACAGACACGCTCTTTTTGTTATATAGATGACCAAATCTCAGGATTATTACTGGCAATGGAAAAAGGGGTAAAAGGCGAAGTCTACAATATCGGCAATGACGATGAACGTATTATTTTAGATTTTGCAAAAATTATTAAGAAACTTACAAAAAGCAACAGCGAGATTGGTTTTGAAAAACTGCCAGAGGATGACCCGCTTCAGAGAAAGCCTGATATTTCTAAAGCAAGGAAATTATTGGGGTGGATGCCCAGAACTAGCCTTGAGGAAGGGCTAAAGCTCACAATCGGTTATTTTAGAAAAGTTTTATGAAGAGTTTAGTTAATAGCAAAAAATATAAAAATGTATTAAGACAAGTTCCTGCTAATTATTATGCAATAGGTGTAAAAACTAACCTACTTCAGAAAATTTGGCACACGAAAAAATGGTCTCACCTTGAACAATTCTTGAATGGGGCAAATGGAAAGTTGCTGGATATAGGATGCGCAGATGGCACTACTACAAATCAAATCAAGAAAAGGTTTGCTCACTTAGAAATAACCGGCGTTGATCTTTATAAAGATGCAATAAAATTCGCCAAAAGATCTTATAGGCATATTGCTTTTACACAAGCAGATGCTCACCGCCTACCTTTCGGACGAAGTTCTTTTGATTCGGTAACAGCAATCGAAGTTTTAGAGCATATGCATGAAATTGAGCAGGTTATAAAGGAAATCTATAGAGTTTTNAANCCAAAAGGNAGCTTTATNATAGTTCAAGATACAGATAGTATACTTTTTAACGCAACCTGGTGGTTTTGGACCAAATGGAAGGGATCTGTTTGGACCGAGAGTCATATAAGTTGTATGAAACCTAAAAAATTAATGCGTCTCTTAAGAAAAAACGGTTTCAGAATAAAAAAATATAAATTTGTCAATCTTGGGATGGAAATATTTATTAAAGCTAAAAAAATATAGTTTAAGTGCAACTTTTAATATTACTTGCTTTTCTTTCTTCAACATTTATTTTTGCGGTGAATTTATGGTTCTCAGTGAGTGGGGCGTACATGGTCTTTTTGACCATAATAATTTTAGTTTATTTGATTTTCTTCTATAAGAAGAGCTTTTCCATGAATAAGAGTGAAATAACTTCTGTTTTGATTGTAGTTCTTTTTATTTTCACCATCTTTTCATTCACTAATAACATAATCGATATTAATGGAGAGTTAAGTAAGGCCATGTGGGTTAATAGATTTTGTATGTTTGTGGCTTCTATTTTAACAATCTCTTACTTTGTAAAAAAGAATGGACATAACGTAAGTTTTCTTTTGAAAAATAGGTTTTTCTTGATCATCGCAGTTTCGCTCGTAATACAGCTTACATTATTNAGGGTCGAGAAAGTGCCCCAGATTGATGTTTTTGATGTTTTAAGGTGGGGNCCNGAACANTTGCTTTCCGGNAAAAACCCTTACGAAACTGCCGCTACTGTACCTGGACTGTCAGATTCAGATTTTAAATACCGCCATTTTGCTTACGGTCCAGCGGCTATTTACTTATTTTTACCTTTCGATGCTATTTTAAAAGAACCGAGATACTTGTTAATTATTGCTAATTTCCTGACAGCTTTCTCTCTTTACGTTATAGGCAAAAACTGCTGGAGAGATAAGAAGATTGGTGAAATTTTTGCTCTCATATATCTTTTTAATCCACGACTTGTATATTTTTTGTCCTTTTCTTGGACTGACGGGCTAATAGTGTCACTGATTGCACTAGGTGCGTTCTCATTACATAAGAAAAGAGAAGGGGGGTTCGCCACAAGCTTGGGGTTAATTTCTAGTATTAAAATATTTTATATACTCCCTCTGTTGTTCTTTTTGAAATATAAGCCACTTTCCAAAATAAAGGTTTTAACTTTATGGTTTATTTTTACGGCAATTTTGCATCTACCTTTTTTAGTTAATAATTGGCAAGCAATGTACAAAAGTATAATAGAGATTAATACAGGTGGTGAGTTTTTTGCCCAGCTGCAAAGATTTTCTTTAACTTTTGCAACACTTATTGATAGGCAATTTCACATTTATCCTCCGAAGAGCTTTTTCCCTATTGCGGCTACTGTCATTACAATATTTTNTTGGCTTNTNTTTAAATCTACTATTGATGTAAGCCGGTTATTTCTGAGTGTCNCTCTGGTATTTATTGTTCTAATTTTTTTTGGCCCGATTGCAAATGCCANNTACTATTTNACAGCTTCAAGCCTAGTCCTTTTTGCTTTAGCTTTCTCTGGGGTAAAAATTAAAAATGGCTAAAACTGTTCTGGTTTCGGGCTGCGCGGGGTTCATAGGCTCAAGCCTTGTTGATCAACTTTTAGACACTGAATATAAAGTAGTCGGAATTGACAATTTCAACACTTATTATGATGCACAAATTAAAAGGAGAAATATAGAAAGTGCAAGAAAACACAAAAATTTTAAGCTTTATGAGCGCGATATTTTAAATTTGGGTGAGCTTGAGAAAATTTTTAGAATTGAGAAATTTGATAAGGTAATCCATCTGGCGGCCCGGGCAGGGGTGCGTCCTTCTATAAATGACCCTCTGCTCTATGCAGAGATTAATGTTTTGGGCACAGTTAACCTTCTTAAGCTTTCCGTTGATTTTGGTATTAAACAATTTATTTTCGGGTCTTCCTCATCTGTTTATGGAAGTTCCAAGAGTTTTCCGTTTTCCGAAGAAGACAATTGCGAACATATTATTTCCCCTTATGGTGCTTCAAAGCGAGCTGCAGAATTTTGGGTTGAAAGTTTTCACAAAATGTACGGCTTGAGGTCGACAATTCTAAGATTCTTTACAGTTTATGGGCCAAGAAGTAGACCTGATATGGCTCCTGCTTTATTCACAAAGGCAATTTTGAAAGGAAGAAGCATTGATCAGTTCGGTGATGGATTGTCGAGTCGTGATTATACTTACATTGATGACGTTGTCGACGGGATATTGAGGTGTCTTGATAAAAATTTTGATTTTGAAATTATTAATTTGGGAAACAATCACCCTGTTAGCCTTAATGATTTTGTTAAAACTTTAGAGAAAGTATTGGGTAAAAAAGCAAGAGTTAAACATTTACCAAGACAATCCGGAGATGTTATAAAAACATGTGCAAATATTAATAAAGCCAAGGATATTCTCGGATGGCAACCTAGGGTAAAATTTATCGATGGCATGAAAAAAACCTACGAATATTTCTCTAAATTTTAATCTCTTTTTTTAAATCTTAACAATCTTTAGTACAATACTAACTCAGTTAACATTTCTTGTATGAAAAATGTTCCATTAATTGACCTAACTCTTTCTAAGGGGTTGAACAAAAAAATCTCAAAGGCTATAGGTGAAGTAATCGAATCGAAAAGTTATATTCTGGGGTCACGGGTTGAATCTTTTGAAAAGGCTTTTGCTAAATTTCTTGGAGTTAAATATGCCGTNGGAGTTGGTAGTGGAACCGATGCTTTAAGACTTGCNCTTCGAGCTCTTGGGATAGGCCNAGGTGACAAAGTTNTAACNGTTGCTTTCACTTCGCCGTTTACNGCTGTTGCTATTGTCGAGGAAGGATCAATTCCTGTTTTTTGTGACGTTGATGAGAAAACCTACACTATAGATTTGGCGAACGCAGAAAGAAAGATTGACAAAAGGGTGAAAGCTATTATTCCGGTTCACATCTACGGTAATCCTTGCCAAATAGATCATGTTTTGGCTATTGCCAAAAAGCATAACCTAAAAATTATCGAGGATGCCTGCCAGGCCCATGGAGCGAAGTACAAAGGAAAGAGAGTAGGCATATTTGGCGATTTATCAGCTTTCAGTTTTTATCCCACAAAGAACCTTGGAGCATTTGGTGACGGGGGAATGATTGTTACAAACAGTAGCTCTTTGGCTAAGAAAATTTATTCGCTGAGACATGGTGGGCAAACTAAGAGATTCTGGCACGTGTACAAAGGTGTAAATAGCCGACTAGACGAAATTCAAGCAGCCATTTTAGAAATTAAATTAAAGGAGTTAGATAAAAACAACCGGAAGAGAGAGAGACTTGCTAAGCGCTACATAAAAGAATTAAGCGACTTACCAGTGATTTTTCAGCAGGTAACTAAGAACTCTAATTCTGTTTACCATTTGTTTACGATAAGAACTAAAAAAAGAACGAGACTAATGAACTATCTAAGAGAGGGCGGTATTGGCTGCGATATTTACTATCCGTACCCAACCCACCTGCAACCTTTATTTAAAAATTATGAAGCTGGCAGCTTGCCAACTACAGAGTCACTGGACCGGGAACTTTTGGCAATCCCTATTTCCCCTACTCTTTCTTCTAAAGAGCAGGATAAGGTGATTTTAAGAATCAGGAATTTTTTTAAGAAATGAAAAATTGGATTATAGAATTTTGGTACTTTAGGGAGCTTTTATGGGCCCTAACTTTAAAAGAGATAAAGATTCGGTACAAGCAAACGATTCTGGGTGTTGCCTGGGCGATTCTGCAACCCGCAGCTCTTACATTAATTTTTACAATCGTATTTGGTCTTTTTTTGAAAGTTAATTCCGGGGATGTTCCCTACCCTATTTTTGCTTACAGCGCTCTCTTACCGTGGACATTTTTTACAACTGCAGTTTCTTTCGGTGCCCTATCTGTAGTTAATAATGGAAATTTGGTCACCAAAGTTTATTTTCCTAGGGAGATTTTACCTTTTTCTGCTGTTTTTGCGGCATTTTTTGATTTTTTGATGGCTTCCATTATATTTTTGATAATGTTGGTGTATTATAAAATTGATTTAACCCTTAATCTCTTCTTATTGATTATTCCGGTTGTTTCGATATTACTGTTTACTGCAGGAATTTCACTATTGCTCTCCGCTTTGAATGTACTTTTTCGAGATATCAGATTTTTGGTTCCTTTGATTCTTCAGATTTGGCTTTACGCAACACCAGTTATTTATCCGCTAGATCAGGTTCCACAAAAGTATAAATTTTTGATGCTTTTTAACCCAATGACCAGTCTTATTGAAAGTTTCAGGAATTTTGCTTTGCATAAGGGTTCAGTAAGCGGTGGAATGATTTTTCTTTCTATAATTGTTTCTGTCCTGACTTTTATGTTGGGTTATCTTTTTTTCAAGTATAGAGAAAGGGTCTTTGCGGATGTAATATGAAAACGAACGAAAATAATTTTGTTGTAAGTTTTGAAAATGTGATTAAAACTTATAGAATTTCTAAAGGTAAATATGGTTTACTTACTGAGGCAATTTCTAATAGTTTGGAGTTGATGTTTGCAAGGAAAAAAACAGGGAGAAATTTAATTGCCGCTTTGAAAAATGTTTCTTTTAAAATCAAAAAGGGTGAGGTCGTAGGTATTATTGGCCGGAATGGTGCCGGTAAAACGACAATTCTCAAACTTATTTCAAAAATAACTTATCCGGACAAGGGTTCAGTTAATGTTCATGGCAAAATAGGCTCATTTATAGAGTTGGGCGCCGGGCTACATCATGAGCTTTCTGGTAGAGAAAACATTTACCTTTATGGAGCAATTCTGGGAATGACTCGAAAGCATATTGAAGAAAAATTCGATGAGATTGTCGATTTTGCAGAAATAAATAAATTTTTAGACACCCCCATCAAAAAATACTCAACTGGAATGTATTCCCGTTTAGGCTTTTCAGTCTGCGCTTTTTGTGACCCGGATATTTTGCTGGTTGATGAAGTTTTGGCAGTAGGGGATTTTAATTTTCAACAAAAATGCCTAGATAAAATGCGCTCTTTTGCAGGAAAAAAGACCATAGTTTTTGTGTCACATGACCTTGATGCAATAAAAAGTATCTGCAAAACTGTTATCTATTTGGAAAAAGGCAGAATTAAAAAAATAGGAAATCCGAAAGGAGTTATAACAACTTATCTAAAAGAAGCTAAAGGGGAACAAATTTGAAAAACACCTTCGCTCTCAACAAAGGATTTTGGACTCTTATTCTTTTTTTGATCCTCATTGCTTTTAGTACAAGATTTATCAATTTGAGGGCCGATCCTTCCATTCTTCTAGATAGCGGTCAAGTTGGCGACGAAGGATATTGGATATATAATGCAAGAAATTTAAACACCTTTGGCCACTTAGCAAATGATGATTTTTACCATGATTTTGCTGCAGCCCCTTTTTTTAGTTTTGTTTCCTTTTTATACTTCTGGGCTTTTGGTGTGGGCTTTTGGCAGGCGAGAGCGGTTAGCGCACTGGCAGGATTATTAACGATAATTGCTGCATATAGGATCGCACTATTGTTTGGAAAAAATGTCGCTCTAATTTCTACTTTTTTACTTTCTGTAAACACGCTTCTTATTTTGCATAACCGATTGGCCGTGCCCGAATCACTCTCAATACTTTTTATGACGCTTTCTGTTTTATTCATGATAAAAAACAAATATTTTCTGAGTGGCTGTGCTGTTTCTTTTGCGCTTCTGTCTAAAACGACCGCTTTTCTCTTTTTGCCATCTGCGGCTGTTATTTTGATAGCCGATTATATTTTTAAAAAGGTTGACGGTGAAGGTGTAAGAAAATTTCTTGCTGGAGCACTTCTAACTATTACGGCAACTGGCCTACCGACTTATTTACTCTGGGGTAAGAAGTTTGTCTTAATTTATTCAACATTTGGAAAATGGTATTCACCTAGCACTCTTTCTGCTTTTTGGGGAAATGTAATCAACTTTTTCACCAATCCATTTTGGGGCTCGCCCTTTGCGTTTTCTTTGGTGATCCTTGCTCTAATAAATATAATCGCAACATGCTTTAAGAAGTTTACCGTTTCTCGTCACCAAAGCGTTTTGCAACTCTGGCTTTTTGGCTCGCTCATTCTGACACCTTTTATGTCGCAAGTCACAAATGCCAGACTTTTGCATCTTCTTATCCCTCTTTCGATCCTTGCTGGCCAAACTATTGCCTCGCCTAGTAAATATTTTTTAAGGATCAAAGAAATTAGATTTTCAAGGGTCGACGGTATAATAAAAACAATACTTATTTTTTTCCTTTCCTATCCACCTGCTGTGCTCTTAGGTAAATTTTTCTTGGCTTTTGTCAAAAGAATGTCTGGCAACGCAGAAATTGTCAATTTGTTACCAATTGTTTCGATAATTTTATTTATGATTTTAGGTTTTATATCTAACCTATTAAAAAAGAGCGGCGGTTGGATTTTTTTGGTAAGGGCTAATGTAATATTACTCGTTTGTCTTCCTGTCATTTCTTTCGTGCCGACATTCGTAAGTTTATTAGATTTTTTTGACATCATGCATATCACATATACATCAGTAACGATTCTAAAAATCTTGGCTTTGGTTATTTTGGCATCAGGACTATTTTTCAATAAAATTGTTTATAAAGCATCTTTTGTTTTGCTTTGCATCTTATATTTATTGTTTTCGGCTATAGGCTTGGCTTCAATTTTATGGAATCCAAGTTATAATTATTACAATTCTAGTAAGAAACTTGGTCAATACGCAGATGAAAAAGCTATGGTTGGATTTTTAGGACACGAAATGGCAATAGAAAACCGATCTTGGCCGATATATTTTGCCCCCAGGTTAAATTATGTTTCGGTTGTCAATCAAAATTATTCTATCTATAACCCAAAAATATTGCTAGTTCCAAAGATTTTTGACAACCGTCTTGCGAACAAAAATGATTGGCTTTCTGAGGACGATTTTCAAAATGAACTAATCACTTTAATTGATCTTGATTTATCTAGAGAATTTTTAACAGGCAAGCGGGAAGTAAAAATAAATGTATACGAAATTAGAGAAAATTTGATTCGTAAAACTGATTAGCGCTTAATTTCCATAAAAAATAATTTCCTCATTTAAGAATTTAGCCGAAGCTTTCTTTCTGAGTTTCATGTTTATATAGAAACGGTTCGCCTGGTGCATTTTTTTTCGGACTGATACTTGGAAATGGCTGTATCCCCTTTTTTTAAATTCTCTCTTACAATCCTGAATCAGTTTTGCGCCAACTCCCTGTCTCCTGTAAGCAGGGATTACAGCAAGCGAGAAAACTTCACCGATATTTTCTTCTGATTTGAAACTTGGGTAAAAAGGCGTCTGCAAAATTTTTATTGTAATTATCGGATTCTTGATAACTGATATAAAAGTATGTAACCATAAACCAAAAATCATTATCCTGGGGATTGTTTTTAAATTAGTAGCGCCTGTCGCAAAACCGATAATTTTCGAACCATCGACTGCAACTATAGTAAAGGTGCTATTTTGTTTTAGTAGTGATTTATAGAAATTTTGAAGAAAACTCTCACCGAGGTGAGAAAGAATGCCAGACTTAAGAAATTGGAAATGAATATAGGCAACCTGGGAAATGTCTTTTCTGGTAATTTTCCTAATTAGCATTTTTTTAGGTGCTTGATAGTCGTGAATGCAAGAATATCATTAAAAAGCATTACTTTTCAATTTTAAAAATTGCTACATTCTTGACGCTGAAAGTGGTTTCTTAGATTAGGAAACCGTATTAACACAAACCTCGTAAGGAAACTTTAATAAATTGTACATTATATATTACCTACTTATTGGTGAATGGTTGGTATTTAATGTAAAATAACTGCATTTGAATAATATACAAACCGTGATTTTATGCGGTGGTGTAGGTTACCGATTAAAAGAAGAGACTGAATATAGGCCAAAACCGATGATTGAAGTCGGCGGCAAACCTATACTTTGGCATATTCTCAAAATTTATTCTCACTTTGGATTTTCCGATTTTATTATTGCGCTGGGATATAAAGGAAATTTAATAAAAGATTATTTTGTAAATCATAAGTATTACGACAGCGACTTTACAATAAACTCCACAAATAACTCTATAAAATTCCATAAACGTCTGGAGATGAATAAATTTAAAATAACTTTTGTTGATACCGGCTTGGAGTCTTTAACAGGTGAAAGAGTTAGACTTGTCAAAAAATACATAAGAGGAAATTACTTTATGGTTACATACGGTGATGGTCTTGCTGATATTAATATAAAAAAACTTGTTTCTTTCCATAAATCTAAAAAGACAATTGGCACAGTTAGCGGCGTCTACCCGATGTTAAAGTATGGTGGCTTTGATATTAACGGAAAAGGTAAAGTAGTTGATTTTGAGAAGAAAGCTAAAATAAGGCATTTGATTAATGGTGGATTTATGATTTTTGGCAAACAAATCTTTGACTATATAAAACCTAACACGATGATTGAAGATGCATTTGATCCCTTAATCAAGAAGAGTCAGCTAACACTATATGAGCACAAAGGTTTTTTCCATGCAATGGACACTTATCAGGATATGGCAGATTTAAACGCAATATGGAAAATGAGTCCTCCGTGGAAGGTATGGGAACGCTAGCAAAAAAGACAATTTTGATAACCGGCGGGCTAGGGTTTATTGGCGGCCACCTTTCAGATTTACTTATCAGGAGTAAGTGTAAAGTAATAATTTCCTATTACTACAGAGATGAGCAAGCTAGATACAATCTTCTGAAGCTTAACAAAAAGACTACCATAGTAAGGTCAAACATACTGAGTCTAAACCAGACGCTTGAGCTAATTTCAAAATATAAAATAAAATATATTGTCCATTTAGCTGCAGAATCACAAGTTACTAGCGCTTACTATAAACCTTTAAACACCCTGAACACTAACGTTATGGGAACCGCAATACTGCTTGAAGCTGCACGCACTTATGGTACAGAAGGAATTATAATTGCTTCTTCCGACAAAGCTTACGGCAAATCAAATAAACCCTACCGAGAAAAAGACGCTTTGTTTGGTGATCACCCATACAACGTTTCCAAATCAAGTGCGGACTTGATTGCCCAAACTTATCATAAAACCTACAATCTACCGGTTATTGTAACCAGGTTCGGCAACGTTTATGGTGAGGCAGATTTACACTTTGACAGATTAATCCCAGGCATTTGCAAAGCTATTGTCGGCAAGAAAGTGTTTGAAATTAGGAGTGACGGTAAATATTCCCGCGACTATATCAATGTCAAGGACGTAGTCAGTGGTTATATGTTTCTTATTAAGAACTTAAAGCGCTTTCAGGGAAGTGTATTTAATTTTTCATCAAGCGATAATTTTTCAGTTATGGATGTTATTTTTAAAATTGAAAGAGTACTTGGAATTAAAATTGCTTACAGAATATTGAACAATGCTGTTAACGAAATTCCAAGTCAGCACCTGATTGATGAAAAGATCAGAAAATTGGGATGGCAAACAAAGTTGAATTTTGAAAAAACGATACCCTCTATTTTTTCCTGGTATCGATCTTATTTGAAAAAATGAACATTGTACAAAATTGCTTTTTTGTGGATATCGCAACCTCTTCATTGTAGAATTGACACCCAAATATGATGAAACTAAAAGTCGCAATTTTAGGCACAGGCAATATAGGCACTGACCTTTTAGTTAAAATCCAAAGGTCAAAATTGCTAACATGCTCTATTTTTTCCGGTCAGAGAGAAGATTCTCCCGGAATCAAAATGGCTAAATCAATGGGAGTAAATACGAGCATCGAATCACTCAGAGCTGTTCAAAATGAACCTGATTCTTGTGATATCCTTTTTGACGCAACAAGCGCTGATGCGCATAGAATTCATGCCCCTATGCTTAAGAAACTCGGAAAGTTTACGATAGACATGACTCCTTCCAGTGTGGGAAAAATGTGCATTCCAATAATAAATATGGAAGATTGCTTGAAAGCAAAGAATATTAATATGATTTCTTGCGGAGGCCAGGATACGATTCCGATAGTGAAGGCTATTTTAGACGTTCATCCCGAGACACAATACATAGAAATTGTTTCCCATATCGCATCCAGATCGGCTGGGATGGGAACGAGAGATAATATAGACGAATATACGCAGACAACCTGTGACGGAATCAGATTATTTACTCATGTCCCGAAGGCAAAAGCTATAATTATTTTAAATCCAGCTGAACCCCCGATAATAATGCATAATACAATTTTTGCCCAAATACAAAATCCGAATTTAAAATTATTAAAATCACAAATTATATCTATTGTTAACAAGATAAGAAACTATGTTCCAGGATACAGATTAACGCTTGGCCCAATTTATGAGAATGGGCACTTAACTGTAATGAATGAAGTCGAAGGCAGCGGAGACTATTTGCCGAAGTATGCCGGNAATCTGGANATNATTAACTGCGCTGCAGTGGAAGTGGCAGAGGAATATGCCAAGTGTAGACTAGAAAAATAAATAATGGACGATATTTTAATTATCGATTCAACGTTACGGGATGGCTCTCATGCAATAAGGCATCAGTTCGATGCAAAAACAATAAGAGCCTATGCTGCAGGTGCCCAGCTTGCTAAAATTCCAGTAGTCATGGTTGGCCATGGAAACGGGTTGGGCGCTTCTTCTTTGCAACTGGGTCTTTCGAAACTTCCCGATTTACAGATGTTAAAAATTGCCAGAGGGCAGCTTCAAAAATCCAAACTTGGAGCATTCTTGATTCCTGGTTTTGGCACAATTAAAAATGATTTGGCTGGCGCTGTTGAAGCTGGTATAGATGTTTTAATGGTGGCTTCCCATTGTACTGAGGCAAATATTTGCCGTCAGCATATTCAATATGGGATAGATAAAAATTTGCAGGTCTATGGGGTTTTAATGATGTCTCATATGCTTGGGGCAAAAGAATTGTTAGCACAAGCCAAATTAATACAAAATTATGGAGCAAGTGGAGTTATTTTAATGGACTCGGCAGGTGCGTTACTTCCTGCTGACGTAATAAGAAAAGTAAGAGTGCTTGTCGGTGAACTGAAAATAGATGTTGGGTTTCATGCACATAATAATCTAGGAATGGCGATTGCCAATTCGGTAGCGGCAGTTCGGGCAGGAGCTAAAATTATTGATGCATGTTCGAGAGGTCTGGGAGCAGGTGCGGGGAATTGTCAGTTAGAGGTCATTGTTGCCGTGTTGGTTAGAATGGGGTATAAACTTAATCTTGATCTTTTTCAGCTTATGGATAATAGTGAAAAAATCATAGCAAAAATAATGATCAACCCTCAAGAAATAAGTGC
>C687J35174_10009187_pt1 | contig 12441 bp, 16 predicted proteins | sample RifCSPhighO2_01_FD_35174 | JGI IMG/M metagenome (IMG submission 35174) | reverse complement strand
CCCCGGTTTTAATATATCCCTCTATTTCTTCATCGGTGAGTTTTTTCATATAAACCTTTGTTTCAATAGACTTTGATACAGTTTTTCCAGTTCTCGTATCAAGAATTGTAAAACCCGTGATGATTGGATGTGCTCTTCCAGACAATAGTTTAAGCGTCTGCCTTGCGTTTTCTTTTGTTTCTGGTTTACTAAGAATGGCTCCCTTGAAGGAAACAAAGGTATCCGCAGAAATGATGATCGCGTTTTTATATTTTGAGGCTACTTCTTTTGCTTTCCCGAGCGATAGATTTTTTGCTAATTCATGAGGCGTAAGATTAGACCCTTCTTTCTCGTCAAAATTGCTTACACATACTTCAAATTGTAAACCTATTTGCTCTAATAGTTTTTTCCTTCTGGGAGAAGCGGAGGCAAGTACAATTTTTCTCATACTACAATTATATCAGAAATCGCCTCTCAACAATCACCTCGGAGGTGTTAGTCGTTTTACCTCTCTACAATTNCCTTCTGCTATAATATGGCGTATATTATGATTAAAAATACCGTAAGTCAGCACGTTGAGCGAAAAAAATTAGATGGTTTCTACATTGAAGCGCTATCGATTGGCAAACACAAGAATAACCCTGAATTAAATGAGGATGGATTCGTGGCTACATCTCATACATTTGCAGTTATAGATGGATCTGCTCCTCGCACCCCAGTAAAATTTTTAGGAAGTAGTAGTGCGCAGTTTGCCACAAACGTGTTAAAGAAAGTTCTTGCAACAACTCCTCCAAGCTTGAATGGATCAGAACTTGTTACCGTTATAACGGGTAGACTTAATGAGGATGTGGACAAAGTAGGCGCACGGGACACGATTACTCAAACACCGGAAGCACGACCAGCGGCACTATTTACTGTTGCAAGAATACATAACGGCAAACTTGTTATTACTGCGTTAGGAGACATTCATTGTCGAGTAAATGGGCAGATGGTCCATACAGATCGCATCATTACCGAAGACCTAATGATTGAAAAGAGAATTGCAGCAATGAATAAAGCTGCTTTGCAAAACCAAACGTTTTCTGATGATGAATTTCGTACTCTGGGAAGGGCTGCAATTGACGAAGATCTAAAAACACAAGTGAGAAGTTATTTCAATAATCCTGATGACCCACTAGGACTTGGGATCATAGATGGAGAAGATGTGTCTAAAAAGTTTATCCGAACATACCAATTTGATCTACCTGATGTTCAAACTCTTGAAATATTTTCTGATGGCTATTATGTTATTCCGGAAGAACCATCAATTGATGCGTTTGAACAAGCCTTCTCGGAAGCAGAAAGAGAAGACCCATTACGTTGGAAAAAGTATCCTGCGGTAAAAGCGTCAACCCCTGACCAGTTTTCCGACGATCGAACAATTTTAATTGCGAAAGCAATTTGATATAATTTTCCAATGACTAATGTCGAACCAGTAGGAATAACTGTGGCGCGATTAGATCGTATTCCCCGCCCATGGAATGAGGCGTTCTCTCCAACCGACCTTCCTTTACGTGCTTCTATTTTAGAAAAAATTTACTCAAACGAGATTCCAAAAGCAAAACAACATAAAAACTTTATTGGATTAACAGACGAGCAGCTTGAGCTTCAAGTACCCGCATTAGTGGACGCATGTCTTGCGGAAATGCTTGAATATGAAACACTCGCAAGAGAATCGGCGCAGAAGCGTCTTGCAAAACTAAAAGAGATTGCTCCGTCTGTCACCCGTGTTATTGATCGCTCCGCCCCGGGCGATTATTACCACCTCAACAAAACCGATAAGTATCAATTCGATCCCGCTATGCAGGGAGGGGATCGATTACGGTCGGATCAGGCAGCAATTCTTGCTGTTGTTCTCGCTGGAATTAAACAGAGTTGGAAAGACAAAGACCTCTTATTATTTTTAAATCAACACGTATTACTCAATGACAATGAAGAACTAAACGCATTACGGGAAAAGGCAAAGCGGGCAATCAAAGATTCTGGAATTCGTATTGCATACTCGGGGGAAGCACATGAAATAGACCCTATCCGAACAGTTTTAAACCAAAAAAATGTTTTTATTCCAAAAGACTGCGTTGATTTTGTAGGTCCAGAAGGTATAAAAGACACATATACCCAAGCAGAAAAATTTCGAGAATACTTGCAGGCAAATTTGAAATCAGGAGATTCTTTTATAGAACCTATAAATCTACAGGGAATTAGGGCAAGTAGAATGGCAGNAGCAGTTGGAATGATTCCTGAAGGCACTAGCTATTACATCTATGCCATGCCAACGGTAAAAGGAGAGAGGTCGCAAGAGTATAGAGATCGAGAAATCAAAGGAACTGTATTTTATGCGCTTATCGCAAAAGCTTCCTTTGACCCTACACCTCATAAGATAATTTAATATGACAATCACCTCGGAGGTGTTAAGAAGATAGCACTTCGGGATTTGTTTACAGCACTTACTCTAAAATTAAATGCTTAATTTTTTCTAATGCTCTTTGATATCCCGCCTGGTCGAAAAGAAAATCTTCATACTTCTTAATTGAAGAAAAATGCAAAAGGACTTCTTGAATATTGCAAAGCGAATTTTTTTGGTTGTTTAGATATTCTGGAAGCGAGGAATATGGGTATTGCTTTAATTCCGAAAATGTTTTGACCACATAGGAAGTGTGAGGGTTGAGGTGAATATATCTATTGAGATGAAGAAGTTGTTCGTCATCCTCTACTCTTACCGCTTTAAATTGTCCCTGAAAAACATGGCCAGAACGGGTGTTTTTTGTGTTAAAGTAACGAGTGTAGCTATTTTGAAATAAAGCAAGAAATTTACTAATTCCTTTATTTACGTTTTGTTTTAACAGGAAATGAAAATGATTTGGCATAAAAGTAAAAGAAGTTATATCCACAATTTTTTTAGTATTGTTTGAAAGAGCACGAGCTATTTCAAGTCGTTTATCTGGACCAAATGCCAAAAAATAGGAAAGTCTTATTGGCGGATTATCAAAACGATAATATCCGAGTGTTTCTAATGCCCGTTGGCAATCTCTTTGTTTTATAAAAATCGGTTCTTTATTGATGCTCCTGTTGAAGATATGGTAGTACTGATCATTAGCAAAAATGACTTTCCTTTGTGGCATATACTCATATATAAACTATTTTCCCCCAAGGTGTCAAGTATAAAACACATCGGAGGTGTTAGTCGTTTTATCAGCAAACTCAAATTGCAAGAACTAGAATTTTTTAGTAAATCATTTGCTATAATAGAAAAACATCTCTATGAAACTTGTCAACACTACAATTTCAAAAGGTGAATTAAAAAAGATGTCTGAAGTCTTTTCAGGNGGGTTAGTGAAAGCTGTAGTAGATATAAAAAAAGAGATAATGGTTGTTGATGGCTCGATGCACGCTGACGAAGAAAAAGAATTATTAGATACAGGATCTCACCAAGACGACCTCTGGGGAATTAACATCTATCCTGATTTATCTCGCGATGGCTTTATTGAATTTGATTCCATGATAAATGTTCGTCCAAGGCTGAATAACTTCTCAAGAGGAATCGAGGATGAAAATCTGCGAAAAAAAATAGTTTTAATCGTTTCTAGGTTAGTAAAATGAATAATATATTTCATACCGACCTTGAGAAAAGATGGAATCGTTTTTCTCTTTCCGAACAAATGGCGAATATTGGAGCTGAAATTGGAAGAACAATTAATTGGAGAAAAAAAGGAAATAAAGTGATGAGTACAAATGCTTTATATCGAGGGTTAGAATTACTTGATTTTACTATTAATGATACAAAAAATAAAAACTCTTTAAAAGAAATCTTACGAGTTAGGGAAGCGCTTGTTGATTTTTTTCTTGGTGAGAACATATATGGATCTTCTGATGTTATTTGGGAAAAATATTTTTACTACTTTAACGTTGCAGCAAGAAAAAATCATTAAAAAATGAATAGTTTTTTACAAGAAAAAGATTTTTTCCACTTCATTGCTAGTACGGTTTGTAATTTAGTTTCTAATTCTGATAAAAATATAACGATTGCTCAACATAAGAGAGAAGGAGACTTTTCTACAAAAGTTGATGTTGATGTTGAAAATCTCATCGTAAGCGAAATTAAGAAAAGATTTCCCGAAGATCATATTCTTGCAGAAGAAAAGCATACGAATACTATCATTCCAAAAGGGAGAATCTGGATTATTGATCCAATATGCGGAACAAATAATCTTGCGAGGGGTATAAAAAATTTTTGTACAAACATAGCATTAGCAGATAATAATAAACTCATTGCCTCGTGCGTTATTGACCATAGCCAAGATGCCTATTTTTGGTCAATTGGAGGAAGAAAAATTTACATTAATGACACTCTTTTGGAGCTAAAAAAAGAAAAATTTGATATAATGGTAGAGGTTGATTTTGGATCAGTTTTGTCCGTTAATAAAGCTAGGAGGGAGAAACATAATAGATTTTTGAAAAAGTTGGTTACCAAAACTAACTATCATCTTGTCTCCTTAAATACTTCACTGGGTTTTGCATATACCGCAATCGGAAAAATAGACGGTTTTATCAATAGTTATAGCCATCCTTGGGATATCTGTGCTTCTAGTTTTTTAATTCAGCAATCGGGAGGCATAATCTCAGACCTCGCTGGAGAAAAGTGGACAATAACATCGGTTGGAGCAATTGCTGCAAAAAACGAAAAAATTCACAAAAAACTCCTCGACTGTTATCTTAGAAGTTGATTCTTGAGGGTAGTTTTATGGGGTGGAAGACGGGTGCTGCCCCCGCGACCTCCAGGTCCACAACCTGGCGCTCTACTGTTGAGCTACATCCACCAAGGAAGCTCAATTATACCATTTCTTCTGACAAATCCCAAAGCTTGAGACCAATTTTTTTGTCAAATTTCTTTTGAAACTTAGTAGAAAAAGCTTCTATTATTACCTCAACCGTTGCGGAAACCTCTGCTTCCACCAAATGTCCTCCAAAACCTCTCATTTTTTCATCGGATAAGGACACGTGCGCATGCACTAATGGCTTATTCTCAAAAAGCGCCACATTACCTAATAGACCCGTGACCTCAAAAATCCCTTTTAACATTTGCTCTGAATACTTCTTTGTATTAACCAAGTAATGGGCTACGATGGGGTTTTCCACAGAACCGATTGCAAAAAGCTTAGCGTTGGCGACCCCTCGCGATTGACAAAAGGCAGTAATAGATCCAACAACTTTCTCTCCCTTTACAAGACGAATAAGATATGTCAAACGAGCAAGCTTTGCGTATTTCATTGATTGTTTTTTTGCAAAAATTGCGCGTAAAGAAATCCCGTTGCAAACCCTCCTACGTGCGCCCAAAACGCGATTCCTCCACCTTCTCCTCCAAAAGGAAGGGAAAGCGCACCCGAGAAAACCTGAAGCACAAACCAATATCCTAACATAAAAGGAGCTGAAACCTCAATCACGCTAAAAAATCCAAAAAAGGGAACGGCAGTTTTTATTTTAGAGTGAGGAAACAACACGTAGTAGGCACCAAGTATCCCTGCAACCGCACCGGATGCGCCCAGCATGGGAATTGAAGATTGAGGTTGCGTCATATATTGCATCACGTTTCCCACAATTCCCGACACAAAGTATATTACTATGTAGTGATATACTCCTGCATGAGTTTCTATATTGTCCCCAAATACCCACAAAAACCACATGTTAGAAAGAATATGTAAGAATCCTCCATGTAAAAAGATTGCTGTGATAAAAGGAGCGAGCGTTAAAATATTAGAAAAGTTAATAAGGGCGGGAATAAGCGCGTATTGATCTACTAAAAGATTGGGAGAGGCGAATTGCTGAACAAACACAAAGAAGGTAAAGCCAATAACTCCAATGTTAAGATATGCAAAGCGGTGGGTTCGGATGGAATCGGAAATCGGGAACATGGTGAGTCTGACGCGGCAAAGCCACGTTTGACGTGGCGCGCCCGAGAGGAGTCGAACCTCCAATCTACTCCTTAGAAGGGAGTTGCTCTATCCATTAAGCTACGGGCGCAATGAGCTTATTTTAACCCTATTGATTTCTAAAATCAAATAAGGAATAATTAATGTGTCTTATGTTAGAGAAACTGATTTATCATCTTCTGCGTAATCAGCTTATTATCGCGCTTCTGGTAGTAGTGGTTGGCTGGTTTATGTACGAGATTAGAGGAATCCTTGTTGCCATTTTCGTTGCCTATATTCTTATGGCGGCTCATCTTCCGCTTGTAACGTTTCTTCGCAAGTATCGCGTTCCCAAAATCTTTGCCATTCTTGTTCCGTACCTTGCTTCGGTAACACTTTTAGTTCTTATTATTATTCCTCTGGTTCCTTTTTTTGTCTCTCAAATCCAAGCACTTTTTTTTAACTTCGCTAGCTATCTGGATGCAACCGCAAAACTTGTTGGGATAACGATTGATCCGAATCAGGTGGAAAACCTTATGATATCCGAAGTAAACAACCTAGGAAAAAATGCGTTTTCTCTTACGAGTAGGGCGTTTGGAGGGCTTTTTTCAATCGTAACCATCATGGTGGTAAGCTTTTATCTGTTGATTGACAATGAACGCATTAAGCACGTCATCGCAAAACTCGTTCCCGCAAAATCCCATAGGAGAGCAATGGAGACTTACACGCAAATCGAAGCAAAGCTAGGCGCGTGGCTAAGAGGACAATTAGTTCTGTCTTTTTCCATAGGAGCTTTAACGTGGGTTGTGTTAACGGTCCTTGGAATTGACTTTGCGTTTCCCTTGGCAGTCATCGCGGGGATTTTAGAAGTAGTTCCAACCATAGGCCCTATTATCTCTGCTATTCCTGCTGTTGTGGTTGCTCTTGCGGTTTCTCCCACCATGGCTCTCATTGTGGTAGCCGCCTACATTCTCATCCAATTTTTGGAAAACAACATTTTGGTCCCCAAAATTATGGAAAAAGCGGTTGGGTTAAACCCGATTGTGGTGATTATTGGAGTCATGATTGGAGCTAAGATTATGGGGGTAGTGGGAGCTCTTCTCTCTGTCCCTTTTATTGCCATGGCGGTTATTATCTTTAAGGCAATCAAAAACTCCTCCGAAGCTTAAATCTTCTTTGTCAGCTTATCAATTGTCCACGGACGGTACCCTCTATATCGTTTCCACCTCCGATGTGTTTTACGTTTACACATCGGGATTTTTCTGCTATTCTGTAGACATGCCTTATCGCAGCATTCCTCTGGCAACTGGCGAATATTATCATGTGTACAACAGAGGAGTTGCGCAACAGCCTGTTTATTTACTTAAAAAGGACTACCAAAGATTTCTTCTCTCTCTTGAATTTTACTTACATAAAGATTACCCGTTTAAATTATCCAATTTACTGCAGCTTTCTGATGATGTTCGTGGAAGTGTATTGTCAGAATTGGTTAAGAAAAACAACAAGTTTGTAGAGATAACTGCTTTTTGTCTGATGCCAAACCATTTCCATCTTTTGTTGCAGCAGAAGACAGAGGGCGGGATCTCTAAATTTATGAAGTTAATAACAGACAGCTATACACGCTATTTTAATACCAGACATGATCGTGTTGGTCCATTGTTTCAAGGACAGTTTAAGGCTGTTCATGTGAGCAAAAACGAGCAGCTTGTTCATCTTTCAAGATATATCCATCTTAACCCGCTTGTATCTTTTGTCGTTCGGGATGAGAAGTTTTTGAACTACCCTTGGTCTTCCTTGGGTTTTTATTCTAAAAAGGAACAGGGGATGGTGGAACCGGATATTGTTTTGGGCCAATTTAGATCGGCGAGACAGTATTTAAAGTTCGTATTAGATCAAAAGGACTATGGTAGGAAGTTGGAACAAATTAAGCACTTAGTATTAGAGTAGAGTAAATGAAAACTGTTACAAAACCCCGATGTGTAGCTACAATCCCACATCGGAGGTGGAGGTTCGGTGATCGCCCTGATCTATTATGATATAATTCATCTCTGAACATGAGCGCAGAATCAGGAAAATATCCAAGGACTCCTTCTCCAGTTGAGTATAAAGACAAATCTCCGCTTCTTTCTGGAAAAGAACTAGGGCAGCTTAGCACTCAATACGATATTCCTACAGAAGATATTTTACTAATTGCTCTGAATACTTCCGGTATTAAATATAAAGACATCGTTAATGACAGAGGTCGATTTACTGCAATTTTTCCTAACGGTCGCAGTTATTTTTTGGCACTAACAATAAATAACCAACCACTTTCACCTTTTGAGTATAAAAATGCTCAGATTATATTTGATGGAGAAGCTATAGCCGAAGCCACTTCTATAGAAAAAGACACTTGTACCGATTCCTATTGGAGAGGAGGAAAGAAACATTTAACTTTAAATTCAAATTCAAGGAGCATGTGTAGGGGATGTTCATTTTGTGGGACGTATAGTCTTGAGAATGATGATCAAGCTTTGACAAAACCCAATGCGCTTCGAAAAAAAGCTGAGTCATTGAGCAGGGAACTAGGAAGTGATCTTTCTGCTCTCGAATCCGTAGGGGTTGTGACTGGCTGCTTTTCAAACGAAAGAAGATTAGTCGACCATCTAATGATGATCCGACAAATATTTGGCGAATTTGGCTTTAGAGGTGAACTCCGTTACATTGGTTCTCAGCTAAGAAGTGCTGAAGCTCTGCGAGAAGTTATTTCTTCTGGACCTTTTGCGCTTTATCTAACTGTTGAGGCATTTGAAAGACGAGAAAAACTTATGAAAAGAACAAAATCTTCCTTAAATCTAGAAAGTGGAAGACACGCGTTAGAAACTGCTAGAAAAATGGGGGCTGAAACATGCTTTCTTTATATCGCTGGTCTTGACTCACATGATGCAATGCATAAGGAATTTCCTTTGTACGTTCCGTCTCTGACTCGATTACCTCAAGTTCAAACATTTCAAGCTTATGTTCCGGGACAAGCTACGCTTCGGTATCCGGGGGCTGCCAGCATTGAATACTTTTTAAAGGCTAGAAAAATTGTCGAACGAACTTATCCTCACTTATTACCAATTGCAGCAAATAATTTTAGGGGTCTTTGGTTTGCAAAATATGATCAGTACGCTCTACCTAATGAAAAAATATGAGTATGGAAGTTTCTCGGAGAAAATTATCGATCGCTGAACAACAGGAACTAACTGGTGCTGAATTATTTGAGGTGGTCAAAAAGATATTTCAAGCTGATTTTGTAACTGGTCTTCCCTGTGGGGAGTTAAGGCAATTTATTCGAAGTAGTAGTGAAGACGGCGATGTATTACATGTTCCAGCCACCAACGAACGTGAATCTGTTGGTATTGCTGCGGGTGCATGGCTTGGTGGAAAAAAACCAATACTATATATGCAAAATAGTGGTCTGTTCGAAGCATCTAACGATATTGGATCTCTTATTCTTCCTTCAAAGATTCCTATTGCCNTCATAATTTCATGGAGAGGAGCTCCCGGAGAAACAGCCACTCAGCATTTAATAACTGGGGGTGCTACAAAGACTTTACTTTCCTCTTTTGGTATTAAATATACAGACACTGCATCACCCAGAAAACTTAAGTCGCTTAAAGATCATCAAATACAAACCAGTCTACCTGTCTGTATCTTACAAAGGCGAGAAAGATTTAACAGTCCAGAGAATAACAATCCTCAAACATCAAAAGAAAAAAGACCAACAGAAGTGAAGGTATTCAAGGAAAAAAGTACAAGACTTTATACTCGCGAAGAAATTCTTTCGGTAATTGCTGAAATGACTCATTTATCAACTGTTATTATTTCGTCTACCGGTCTTATATCTCGATCAATGTTTCATCATCACGATTCACCAAATCAATTTTATAATGCTGGAGGTTTTGGACTAACTAGCTCCATAGGCTTAGGCATTGCATTATCACAACCGGACAGAAAGGTTGTTGTTGTAGAAGGCGATGGAAGCGTATTAACGAATCTAGGCAATTTAAATCTGGTTGGCCATTATCAGCCGAAAAATTTTCTTCACATCGTGTTAGATAATCAAACATATGCCTCATGCTCAGGAGAATCAACAATTGGCTCAGACAAAATTCCTGAATTAGCATCCATACTTGGTTATGGTGAGGTTTTTTCAGTATCATCTCTTGATGCAGTTGCAAAGGTCATTGATAGATCGCAATGTTCAAACTCAGGCCCTATCATGCTCCATGTAGGGATAAATAGCGAAGGGCCTAGGGAATTTAAACGACCACTTGATATGTCGGTCATTGCACGAAGATTCAGAAATCACGTTTCAATATCAAGGTAATATATGCATGAGGTCGTAAAATTTAATGCTGGTGATAGAACTTTTACTGCACCAGTCCCTTCTGAAAGAAAACAAGCTTTTTTTGAGTTGAATAATTTTGGTTTAATCATGCCAGACCGTTACAGAGGTGCTTGGCCCAAAGATTTGCAATTTGTTGGCTTACTGAAATTAAGCGTTTCATCTGTATTAACATTAGTTAATTTTAGTGATCAACAAACAATACAACGATTGCATCAATTGGAATCAGCACTTCAGGAGAAAAATATTCATCACATCATTGTAGACGCTCATGATGCTGAGACATTTTTTACTGCTGCAAGATTATTATTAGAAACTACAAAACCTTCTTATTTGCATTGTAGTTCTGGCGCTAATCGCACTGGCATAGTAACTATGATTACTTCATTAATGCAGCAACAACTTGATGGAAAAATCGTTGATGAAAATGTTGTCACAGAATTACTGTCTGAAGCGATTTCTTACGGTTTTGACTTTGATAAACCAGACAGAAAAAAGGATATGGAAGATGTTTTGGTACTAGCGATAATCAGTAATCTTATTCGTTAACTTGTTAATTCCCCCCATATTCAGCAATGAAACAATAATAGTCTTTGTCATCTTTCCATAAATCTATAAACTTAAAATTGCAATAGTGTCTTTTAATAAGTTTTTTGTTGTAAATTACATGAGGAACATCAATCTCATCTCCAATGGTTGGCAGATAAGTATTCTTTTCTATCTTCTTTGCAGTCTTAACCAAACAGTATCTTAATTTATTTTGAGAAATTCTTCCAGGCAAAGTAATAAATATCAACCCGTCAGGCTTGATAACTCTTTCAATCTCCGAGATGCCTTTAAGGATGTCTTTTTCATATCCATGATGAAGAGCTTGTATGCTAATGACAGCGTCGAAATAATTGCTTTGATAGGGAAGTTTTTGAGAAATTCCCGCTGTGACCTTAACGGATAAACCGAGTTCATCTATCTTTTCTTTTACTTGAGAAGTTGCCGTGTTGGAAGCATCAATTCCATACGTCTCAAATCCCATTTTATTGAGATAGAAAAGATTATTTCCTAACCCACATCCCAAGTCTAAAATTTTATGAATATTCCTTTTGGAAAAAAGGGTTGATACGTAAACCATGTCTTCATGAGGCGAAAAAAGATCGTAGTATCGATACACATCTGGATTTTTGAAAATATTATTCCATCCATCACCAGGTAAATATCGTACTTTTCCACGCTTTTTCATAGATATTGGAGGCTATTGGAGCTCCTGACGTAATCTTAACCAGACTGCCAGGATTCTTCAGATTATTCCTGTCTGACGGTCTATTACCTGATTTAGTTTACGTTTTAGGACTAAAAAATGCATAAGTATGCATAGTAGAAAATAATACTGCTATTTCTATTATCTAAACCTAATTTCTAGATGAGAATTTAAAGCTTGGGCTAATTTCTTAAGAAAGGCAACCGATGGGTTGGCTCTACCTGATTCAAGTCTTGAAATAACTGATTGTTTTGTCCCAATTTTTTGAGCCAGCTCTTTTTGGGTTAATCTTTTTTCAATCCTTGCTCTTAGAATAGCAAACTGTGGCTGTAGTTTGTCATACTCTGCCCTTAGTTTAGGATCTTTTAAAGCTTCCTTTTCCCATACTTCAAAATCTAAATGTTTTCTATCTTTATGTTTAATCATATAACATATATGCTATACTAATTTTCTCATTCTGTCAAGCGCCACTTTTAATTCTTTAGGAGGTGTTTTCTGACTTTTCTTTATAAAAGCGTGAAGTAAATAATACTCTCCTTTAATTATGGTGTAGAAAATTCTTACTGATGATTTCCCCTGAATGCGAAGTTCATATAGTTTATTTTGTAACTTTTTAATGTCTGGAGGCTTTAAAAACGGACCATAATCTATTAACAATCTTATTGAAAGATTAATTTTCGCAACAATGTTTCTGTCCAGCTTTTCAATAAACTCTTTAACAGGGTATTCGCCTCTTGCTGTTTGGAAAAACAAAACTCTCCAAGCCATACTCAAATATTAGCATAAATAAAACCTCCGGCTAGAATTGAACCAGAGGGATTAAGATTTCGATCCTTGTGGCTCGCCTCGCTGGCCAGCCTCGCAGCTAGGCGGGCGAGCGGGCCAAGATGAAT
>C687J35174_10009183_pt1 | contig 12445 bp, 9 predicted proteins | sample RifCSPhighO2_01_FD_35174 | JGI IMG/M metagenome (IMG submission 35174) | reverse complement strand
GGGAAGCTAAGGTGCAGCTCGGAGCGCAGCATGTACATGGCTACCTGGCGGGGGACAACAATATCTTTATCGCGCTTGGGGCCCAATATCTCTTCGATGGAGATGTGGAAGTATTTGGCGGTTCGTTCAATGATTTGGCGGGCGCTTAGGTGTTTTGGTCGGCCGCGGCTGCTGTCAAACATGTTGGAGACTGTCTGCAGGCTTGGCTCTAAGCCGCGCATATCACAATAGGCCAATACTTGGTTTAGCGAACCTTCTAACTCCCGGACATTACTTTGGAAACGGCTGGCCAAAAATTCAGCTACCTCTTGGGGCAGCTCAATATTTTGGGACAACGTCTTACTGTGCAGGATGGCGCAGCGTGTTTCAAAGTCAGGATTTTGCATATCAATGGTCATGCCTTGGGAAAAGCGGCTGCGCAGCCGTTCTTCAAGGGTAGGGATATCCTTGGGCGGCTTATCGGAACTCATAATGATTTGTTTGTTGGCCTGATAGAGGTTGTTGAAAGTATGAAAGAATTCCTCCTGGACCTTCTCTTTACCGGCAAAAAACTGCACATCATCAACAATCAGCACGTCAGCTCCGCGGTGGAAGCGGGCAAAGTCAGTAGTGTTTTTCTTTCTGAGAGCGTCAACAAACTCCCTCACGAACTGCTCAGACGAGGTATAAACCACCTTGGAGTTTGGTTTGGCCGCCAACACGGCGTTACCGACAGCTTGAATAAGATGGGTTTTGCCAATACCAACTCCGCCATATATGAAAAGCGGATTATATTTATCGCCGGGTTTTTTGACAATTGCCTGACAAGCCGCATAGGCCAGTTCATTACCGCCGCCAACCACGAAGTTTTCAAAGCTGTAGCGTTCGTTAAGCCCCAGCCGGTAAACACGATGCATAGCGTCGGTTGATCGCGGCGCGGGGGTAGACGTTGTGGGTCCGGGGGTACCGGGGTTTTTTAACACGTCATCATCAAACTTAACCAGCGGTGATATGCCGGTATGGATTTTATAGTCGATTCGGTTGGCCTTTACACCGTTCTCTGACAGTGTTTTGGAAATAAGATCGTCGAATTTACGCTCCAGCTGGTTCTTTACAAACACATTGGGGACACCAATTACCACCACGCCGTCCTTGCTCTTAATAAGCTGGGTATTCTTAAACCAAGTCATGTAGTTCCCACGCGATACTCCTAACTCAATCTGTCCCAATACAGCCTGCCAAAGCGCGTTCTCTTGCATTTTGTCTTTAAGACACCCTCTCGTTTTTAATTAACATTTAATACCCCACGCCAAGAACCTGCGTTTTGGCGGAATCTACGCTTACTATAACTGAGCCTGTTAAACTTTTCCACAACCTATACAAAAATCACCACAGCTTGGATCAAAAATTGGGCCTAAGATGAAAAGTTCTACACAAGCTACGTACTCATCTGTTATTTTGTGGAAAAAAGTTTGCTATCAGTGGAAAAGCCTTCCAATTTTGTGGGTTAACATTGTGAATTCTACGCGCAGAAACAATGAGTCAATTGTCAATGCTCATTGCTCAATGAATGGTTAATGCTGCAATGATTCAACGCATTGCTACATTGATTACTTGAACATTCCTCTTTGGCAGGCTTTTCTTGGTTGTGCTAAGGTATTAACATGCCAAAGAGGACGTATCAGCCAAAGACAAGAAAACGCAGTCGGGAGCACGGTTTCAGAGCACGGATCTCTACTAAAGGCGGTCGTAAGATACTATCTCGCCGCCGAGCTAAAGAACGCACCCGCCTAACACACTAGCTGTTAGCTGATAGCCAATAGCTTTGGTACTCTTTAGGTATGTTATCCAAATTCCACCGCTTTCACGGCAATCGGACGCTGCGACGGGTATATGCACAAGGAAAGTCAGTGCGGGGACCGCTGTTTTCGGTACGCTACGCGCCCAGCAACCGAGACTCTTACCGGGTGGCGGTAGTGGTCAGCCGCAAGGTCCGTAAATCGGCAGTCGGACGCAACCGGATACGACGCCGGGTATATGGCGCAGTTCGGAACCTTGGCCTAAGCCGGCCATTTGATATCGTTATTACAATTTTTTCCGATTCGCTACTCGATGTGCCAGCTGAAGACCTTGCCAGACAGCTCAAACGCCAGCTTAAAGTAGCCGGCGTGTTATCATAGTCTGAGTTTCTATAAAGGGTTTTAGCTGATGTTTACGACTCTAATCGTCCAACCGATTTTTAATTTGCTGGCATTAATTTACGCCATCCTGCCGGGGCACAACTTCGGCATGGCCATCATTATCTTTACCATAATTGTCAGGCTGTTAATGTGGCCGCTGGTCAAGAAGCAGCTGCACCACGCCAAGGCGATGCGCGAGCTGCAGCCCCAAATTAAGAAAATTAAGGCCGCCGCTAAAGGTGACCGTCGTAAAGAGTCGCAGCTGGTCATGGAGCTTTATAAGGAACGCCAGATAAATCCTTTCGCCAGCTTGGGGATACTGCTCGTCCAACTGCCGATACTTATTGGTCTATACGTCGGTATCAGCCGGTTGATAAATGACCCTCAGCAGATTATTAACTTATCTTATCCAGCCCTCCATAACCTGTCATGGATGAAGGAGCTGATGGCCGATATCGGCAAATTCGACGCCACCTTGTTTGGCTGGGTGGACCTGACCAAGCCGGCGCTTGGGAAAGAGGGGTTGTATATTCCGGCGCTGATCATTGTTGCCGCGGGCGCGATTACCCAATTCTTCCAAAGCAGACAGCTAATGCCTCAAAGCCAGGATGCCCGCTCACTGCGCAAAATTTTGAGCGAAGCGGGGAAGGGCAAAAGCGCCGATCAATCTGAAGTTAACGCCGCGGTGGGGCGCAGTATGCTGTACTTAATTCCGGCTTTTGTTTTTATCATTGGCCTGAACTTGCCCGCCGCTTTGCCGCTTTACTGGTTGGTAAGCGCCTTGGTGGCTTTGGTCCAACAAACAATTATTCTGCGTGAGGATGTCAGTGAAGCCGAGGCGCTGGCTGGCAATGCCCCCGCACGGACAATGAAGGCTACGATTAGCGCTGAGCCTGAACCAGAAGTTGAACAGCCAGTAATGTCGGCAGCTGAAGCTTCCAGAGCACGTGAGCAGCGAAAAAGAGAAGCTCAAAAACAAACAGTAGCGAAAGCAAAATCAAAGACCCCCCGCCGGAGAAGACGATGACCCCGACCTCTGGAGCTAATGGGATGACTGACCAAGCCGGCACAGACCAAGCCTCGATGGAAGAAGCGATTTTGTTCGCTAAGAAGTATGTTGAGGATTTGTTGTCCTTTTTTGGTCTTAACACCGATGTCCATGCCACTACCGAAGATGATGAAGTCATCGAACTTGACGTCCCATCAACCCATTTGAATGGTTTTTTGATTGGGCATGCCGGTGATAACGTCCGGGCTATGCAGTTTATCGTGAGTACCGCACTCAAAAACAGGGGTTCTTCACATACCCGAGTCAATATTGATGTAGCCGACTACAAAAAGAACCGGGCTGATCGCTTGGTAAAGAAAGCTGAAGCTTGGTTTCGGGAAGTTCGTGATAGTGGTAATCCCATGGACTTAGAGCCGATGAATGCCGCCGACCGGCGGGTTGTGCATAAGGCGGCCTCGGAGTATGGTCTGGTATCTGATTCAGTAGGGGAGGGCAGAGAGCGCCACATAGTNCTCAAGCCCGACAGCAGTTCATCTGATAGCGGCGAAACTGAAAAAACAAAAGAGCAAGAAACCGCCTGACCCCCAATAAATTACTTGACTAGTCAAGTAATTCAGTTTTTAGTGGCTAGGTTCTAGTTGATAGTCTAAAAACTATAAACTGTAACCTAAAACCTATTCACTCAGCGCTTGGCGGTAAGCGCCAAGTGTCTCTTGGGCCATGCGTTGCCAAGAGTAACTAGCGGCGATTTGGGCGCCTTTAGCTTTAAGGTCGCTCGCCAACTTCTGATCGTCAAGTATCTGCGAAATTCTATCAGCCATGTCACCGACTTTGAGCGGATTAAAATATAAGGCACCATCCTTTAAAACCTCCGGTAAACAGCTGGCTTTGGCAGCAGCGACTGGTAGCNCATGGGCCATTGCTTCCAGCCCCGGCAATCCAAAGCCTTCGCTCTTGCTAGCAAAAACGTATGCTTTAGCGTTCTCATACAGCCAGCGCAGCTGGCCCTCGCTGACAAAATCGGTAAACACCAGTCCTCTAATGGTTTGAGATGCGGCGTAGTCACGCAGGAGCTGGTAATTAGCATCAAATTTACCGGCCAGCACGAACTGTAGGTTGGGGTGTGATTTTTTGACGATAGTGAAGGCATCAACGGCTGCTTGTAAGTTCTTGTGGGGTGTGGAACGGCCCACATAAAGCAAGAAACCTTTGCCGACCTGTTGAGCCAGCGGCTCAGGTTTGGCGGTTATTTTGTCAGCCGCCTCGTAAGTGACAATTATCTTATCAGGACTAACATTAGCATATTGTGCGACGTCGTCTTTTACAAATTGACTTGGTGTAAGAAGTATTTGCGATTTCTTTGCAACATTTTTAATTACCCATCTGTAAACCCACTGTTTTATGCTAAAAACCAGCCAATTCTTGGCCGGGTTTCTCTCTCTAGCGGTAGTTAGGTCATGAACAGTAGTTATGACTTTGCCGCGGTAGCTCACCGGCTGGTGGGTCATGGTGAAGTGTACTAAGTCGGGTTTGAGTTTTTTGACTTGGGAATTAAAGCCCAGCTGTTCAGCGAAAGTAAACTCTTTAAAATTAGACTCAACTACCTCAAAGTTCGGCGCAACCCGCTTCATAAAATCAATCCGAGGGGTTTTGGTGAGTACAACTATCTCAAAACCAGGTTTAAGCTGATGAAGGTTTTCAATCAGTTTATCAACGTAGCGGCCGGTGCCGGTCCCCCCCGACTCCCTGGCGTCGATGACAATTTTCATGATTTAGCCTTGCCGGTTAGTGCCCACCACTTGTTCCGCAGACTTCTCAAGGCGTGAGCATTGGGAGGTAAATCGTGAATGATGATTGAATTGATGTAAGCGGGACTGACCTTTCTTCCCCCCTGGATTTTATGGCGCTGGAACATTTTTTTAGGCCACAAGACAGTACCTACAAAAAGCGCCTTAAAGAACGGGCCGAACTGGCCGCGCTGGAGCGCTCGCCCGGCGATACCTGAGTAGGCCAAGGTCAGCCGTGGCAAGACCTTTGGCATCAGAGGCCAGGGAACATTTTTCCAAAGCAGCCACGGCAGATTTTTGAGAGTGTGGTAAGTGGTAAAACCGCTTATCTTACTGCTGGTCGCGCCTATCTGATGGTGAACTACAGCTTTGGGAGCATAAACAACTTTCCAGCCGGCCAATTGGGCACGGAAGCTAAGGTCAATGTCTTCATAGTAGGCAAAGAAGTCTTCATCGAATAAGCCAACTTGTCTTAGCATTTTGGCTCGGTAGAGACTGGCCCCGCCGGAGCCGCCAAATATGGCGGTATCATNATCAAACTTAGATGACGACTTTTCTCCGCGGCCCCGGGGATGAGGNATGAGGTAAGCCCCAGATCGTGTAGAAGTCGCCGGTGCTATCAATAGTCTGGCCATCGCCGCTTAAAATTTTGGATGTCACGATGCCGGCCGTGGAGTTGTTTTGCATGGCTTGGACCAGGTCTTTCAGCCAATCTTTATCAGCAGCAGCATCGTTATTAATAAGCGCTATGAACTTAGAGCCGATTTGCATGCTCCGCTCGATACCTCTATTAACTCCGCCGGCAAATCCGTAATTTTTTTTCTGAGCCAGCACTTCGACTTGGGGGAAGCTCTTGGCCAGGAGACTCAATGAGCCGTCTGTGGAGCCGTTGTCGATAACGATAATGTGAGCGGGGAGGCTTTGGTGGAGTAATGAATCCAAACAATCGGCGAGAGACTTCTCACCGTTCCAGTTCGGGACAACAACGCATACCTTTTGCATAGGGGTAGAACCCCTATATAATAGCGTATTAGTGAATTTAGCGAGCACCGTCTCTAAAAAGAACCGGGCCCTGCTGGCGGAACTGGTGCGGACCGACTTTAAACTGCGCTACCAGGGTTCGATACTGGGCTACACCTGGTCACTACTGCGGCCACTGCTGCTTTTTTTGATTCTATATGTGGTCTTCGTTAAGTTCCTAAGAATTGGCGAGGGAGTTCCGCATTTCCCTGTCTATTTGCTGCTAGGCATCGTAATTTGGAACTTTTTTCATGAAATGACCGTCCAGAGCCTGACTTCGATTGTCGGTAGAGGCGATTTGATTCGCAAAATCCGTATCCCGCGCTGGATAATAATCCTTTCCAGCAGCATCTCTGCTCTTATCAACCTTCTACTTAACCTAATTGTAGTCATATTCTTTATGGTTATTAACAAGGTAGAACTTCTTGATACCATCGTCTGGCTGCCGTTGATTCTGCTGGAAGTGTATATATTCGCGGTGGGGCTGTCTTTGTTTTTATCGGCCGCCTACGTTAAGTATCGGGACGTTAATTACATTTGGGAAGTGATCCTGCAAGCCGGGTTCTATATAACACCTATTCTTTATCCATTGACGCTTATTACCAATCTGACGCTTCAAAAGCTGATAATGCTCAACCCAATGGCCCAAGCTATCCAGGATGCTCGGTATGTGAGCGTAACCCATGAGACCGTAGTTGGTTACCAGGTTTTTGATGGAGGATGGTACATGCTGATTCCTTTTTTCATTGTAACTGCTTCGTTTATCGGAGGATTGTTCTACTTTAAGTCGCAAGCCAAGTACTTTGCGGAGAATATATAGATGGACGATGTAGCTATCAAAATTGACAAGCTCCAAAAAGTTTTTAGACTGCCGCATGAGAAGCGCAGTTCTGTGAAGTCTCTGTTCATCAACTTTTACCGCGATCGCCGATCCTTTGAGAGGCAGGAGGCCCTCAAAGATATTTCACTGGAAATTAATAAGGGTGAATTTTTTGGTATCATCGGTCGAAACGGCAGTGGTAAAAGCACTCTCCTTAAACTGCTGGCCGAAATCTACACCCCAACGGAGGGGACGATTGAAGTTAACGGTAGTTTGACTCCTTTTATTGAGCTGGGAGTTGGCTTCAATCCGGAATTGACCGGTCGGGAGAACGTTTATCTTAACGGAGCTCTGCTCGGCTTCAATCGCAAAGATATGAGAAAGATTTATAGCGATATTGTGGAGTTCGCCGAACTTGAAAAATTTATGGATCAGAAGCTGAAGAACTACTCTTCCGGGATGCAGGTCCGCTTGGCGTTCTCTATCGCGATCCGGGCTGATTCCGATATCTTGCTCATTGACGAGGTATTAGCGGTCGGCGACGCTCTGTTCCAGCAGAAGTGCTATGACTACTTTGAGCAGCTAAAAAAGGCCGGTAAGACGATTGTCTTTATCTCACATGACATGGGCGCGGTGGAATCATTTTGTGATCGCGCGGCGCTATTGGACCAGGGTAAGCTGATTACCCAAGGACATCCTCAAGAAGTAATCCATAGGTATGGGGAAATGCTGGCAAAGTATGATGAGGATCCCAACAGACGACAAAAGAAAGACGGGTTGAAGCATATTGGCGCCGGCGGCGCGTTGATAACAAAAGGTTCTATCATAAATTCCAAGGGCGAAACGACTAATCGTATATCTGAGGGCGAGCCCTTCGCCGTTAGAATCTATTACGAAGTTGAAAATAAACTCGAAGACCCGGTGATTGGTATTGGCATTATGGGCAAACAGGATCAGTCGATCATCGGACCCAATACTAAAGAGTCTGGGTATGAGCTGCCGATCTTGGAAAAGCGGGGCTACGTCGAGGCACACTTTAAGAGTAATCCCCTTTCAACCGGAACCTATCGTCTGCGGGCCAGCATCATGAATACATCCGTTACCGTTCCTTATGATTTCGTTGAGAGGCTGCTGACCTTTACGGTGATTGGCAAGAAACGCTACGGCGACATTTATGTTGAACCGAAGTGGTCTCAAAGTACTAACAAAGGTAAGTAGGCGTTATTAGCTATGAAGTTTAAGAAAGCGGTGATGCTGGGGATGGGTGCGGCGGCTAATCCTCGGCGCACCGCCCGCCGTGTAAAGTTCCACCGTCGGAGACGGCAAGTAAACAGGAATCGTCGTACATCTTACCAAAACTGGTTCAAGGAGTATGAAAAGTCAGCCAATGAACATCAAGAGCAAGCCAAGGCGGTAGCCACTTTTGGCAAAAAGCCGCTGATTAGCATCATACTTCCGATCTATAACACTAATCACTTGCATCTGCGTCAGTGCATCCAGTCGGTTATCGATCAGTCTTACGATAACTGGGAGCTATGTGTAGCAGATGATGCCTCGACAACCAACCCGCTGGCGGTTGTTAAGGAACTTGGAGCTGGCAGCGGTAAGATCAAGTGGGTAAGATCAGATAAGAATCAGCACATCGCCGGTGCCTCCAACGAGGCTTTAAAGCTGGCTAGCGGAGAGCATATCGCCTTACTTGATCACGATGATTTACTACTGCCTAATGCCCTGTTTGAAGCGGTACAAGCTATCAATGAAAACCCTAAGTCGGACTTGATTTATAGCGATGAGGATAAAGTCGAAGACGGTAAAGGACACAGCGATCCGTTTTTCAAGCCCGATTGGAGTCCGGACTTCTTAAAATCGTGTAACTACGTTACTCACTTTGCGGTTATGCGAAGAAGCACTGTTGAGGCTATCGGCGGTTTTCGGATAGGGACTGAGGGAGCGCAGGACTGGGACCTGTTTTTGAGGCTGACCGCTAAGACCAAAAACATCTACCATATTCCAAAGGTTCTCTATTCCTGGAGAAAGTCACCGACATCTACAGCCAAAACCGCTAAAAGCAAACCCTACGCCTATATAAATCAGCTACGGGTTCTTAGAGACGCAGCGGCGGCTAAAAAGCAGCCTTACTCGGTGTTGGAGAGCCGGTATAAAGGTTTTTGGCGTATAAACTATCATATCCAAGGCAGTCCATTGGTGTCAATAATCATCCCTACCAAGGATAACTACCGGCACATAAAGACCTGCCTGGAGTCAATAATTGAAAATACCACCTACCCGAACTTTGAAGTCATAATCGTCGATACCGGCAGTAAAGACAAACAGACGCTTGATTTTTACAAGTCCAGACTGGTAAGCGCTAATCCGGTCAAGGTAGTTGGTTGGAAAAAAACGTTCAACTTTTCGGGCGCATGTAACCTAGGCGCCAGCAAAAGCCGGGGACAGTACCTGCTGTTCTTAAATGATGACACTTCAGTTATTACTCACAAGTGGATTGAGAATATGCTGGAGCACGCCCAGCGAGATGAAATTGGCATGGTCGGCTGTAAACTGCTCTTTCCCAACGATCACATCCAGCACGCCGGGGTGATCTTAAGCGAACGTGACATCGCCTTCCATCCTTTTTATGGCTTGGACCCGGGATTAGATATATTCAGTAATATCTTCATCTCAAACATCAGAAATTGCTCGGCTGTTACAGCCGCTTGCAGTATGATCAGCAGGCAGAAGTTTGAAAAGGTCGGCGGATTCGACGAGGCCCTAGCGGTGACATATAACGATGTAGATCTGTGCTTGCGTCTGCTAAAGGCCGGTTATTTTAACCTCTATACGCCGTATGCGGAGGTTTATCACTACGAATCNGCCAGTGTCGGTAAAATTACCACTCCCGATCGCGATAAGAAAGAACTGCTAGCGGCTCAAGAACTTATGAGGGAGCGGTGGCTGGAGCTATTAAAAAGAGACCCCTTCTATAACGATAATTTCATTCAGCACGGCCCCGGTTATCAGCTAAAAACAGTCTAAAACTGACCGGCGCCGGTCGCGATATGACTGACCCACTGCTGAAAGTTGGCGGTCCAGCCGTGGATCTCTACCCGGCCACTACCAGTCCCGCTGTAATGTACTAGCATGAGCTCATCCCGCCCGTCACCATTGGTGTCGGCAGTTATAACGTCAAAAATAGGGTTGCTACTGCCATCCAGGTGTATAACCCCGCCTCTGTTGGTTGCGATGTGGGCAAACCACTGCTGGAAATTAGCGGTCCAGCCATGGACTTCAACCATGGCGCTGGCGGTGTTGGAGTAGTTTATCAAGTAAAACTCATCGACGTTGTCACCGTTGGTGTCAGCAGTTACTACTTGTGCGGAAGCCGGGTCTATCGCTCCGTAGTTGGTTGCGATGTGGGCAAACCACTGCTGGAAATTAGCGGTCCAGCCATGGACTTCCAGACGATTACTGCCGTTGTTGCGATACTCAATGAAGTAAAACTCATCCCGGTTGTCACCATTGGTGTCAGCTACTACAACTTCGGCGTTGGCTGAGCTGATGCAGGGCCGGTTGGTGGCTATATGACTGGCCCAGTGCTGATTAGAACCATACCAGCCGTGGACTTCAACCATCCCGCTATTACCGCAATAGTCAATTTTGTAAAACTCATCTACGTTGTCGCCGTTGGTATCAGCGCTTATGATCTTTACGGCGGTCGGGCTGAAGGCCGGCGAATTGGTAGCAGTCTGCTTAATCCATTGCTGGTAGCCATTTAGCCAGGTATGAACCTCAATGCAGGCACTGCCGGTGTTGTTAGCGATTGTCAGACTTAAATTATCATTGGCGCCGCCCAAACCGTTAGCTACGACCCGTGGTCCGGAGGGCGCGCCGCTGACGTTGACAGCATCACGGCAGGAATAATACGAGGCGCTGATAGTGCCCCCGAACCAGTTTTCGAATATTGACACGAAATTCTGGTTGCCGTTGAAGTGCGGGGTGTAACGGTAAAGAGACGCCGTGGCGCCGGTATCCATGTGGGTGGCAGTACTATCAATGGTCGCCCATCCGTCGTAATAATCCGCCGTACCGTTAGGGCAACGTTTAAAGGTACCTTGGGTCATGTAACCGGAGTAACAAGCCGCCAGATCATCGGAATTATCCCAACTGCCTTGAATGACCGCCCAGTTGGTATGCCCCAATGAACGCTCCTGACTGAACTTCAGAAGCCAGGTGGCCCTAATGGTCTGCTGGGTAAAACCGGCTTTGGCGGCGGTATTAACACATATTCCACTGACATCCGTGTAGGTGACACCGCTACGGGTGTATAGGTTAAGGCCGCTATAGCTGTATGAACTGCCGCCGTCCGGACAGCCGTAGCCCATGGCCTTAGAAATAGTGTTTGTACTGCAAGTCGTACTTGTTACTAGGCTCTGTTCTTTTTGCAGGGTAACCAGCAGAACCTCCGGATTAAGGCCATAAACTTGGGCGGAATGGGCAATCACGGTACCGGCGCTGACGTTACCACCGTACTGAAACCCGCCCGAAGGGGAATAGCCTATCGGATCAGGCGCACCGAAGCCGCTATTGGGGCTGATACAGCTGTTTCGAGCGTTCAAGAAAGCGTCAATTTGCGCCGCGCTCATGGATCCGGAGTCGGTGAAAACAACGTCATCTATCAGCAAATCCTTATTAAAAGCAGCCTGAGCATAGTTGGAAAAAGCCATAAAGGCCAGGCTAAGCACGAATAGGCAAATTGTCAGATGGCTAAATACCCGCTTCATCATGATCCCACCTNTAAGTTTATAGCATCGGTGNCCGTAGCAGGTTGCCCATTAAGGGTGGCGACGACGGTTATCTTCCAGAATCCTACGGTAAAACCGGCCTGAGCAACATCCCAGTACCAGTAGGTAGCCCCGTTGCCGTCAGTTTTCTGGGAGGTTAATTTCTTAACTACGCCGTCTGAGTTAGTGAATTCTATATAACAGCTGGCCCCGGGTGAGGTGTTACATACAGATTGTATAGAGCTGGGAGCCGGGACTCCATCGAGATTAGGACTGTGGTTGCTTACAAAATTCCCATAAGGTGTTATAGGAGCCGCTCCGTTGCTGGACGTAGCTGAGGAGCCCTGCTTAGGTGTCTCCGAAGGTGATGAGGAATCAGCCGAAGGTACGGTGGACGACTTATCCTCAGAAGTTTGGGGTGACTCGGAATTACCACTGCTCGGTATGGTACCGGAGGAAGCTTTTTCTTCCCTGACAAAATGTGTTACACCGGTGAGCTCAAGAATAACAAAGACTATAAGCGCCAATACACCAATGATTGCCAGTGATGTTTTAAGACCGAAACGGCCGAAAAGTGAGCGAGATCCGGGAACTTTTTTTGCCATGGTTTTATTTTAATATCAGCAAACGTAGTATAGCACTTTTCATCTATAAACGCAGGCAAGTTTTAAGATGATTTAACTTTGTGGATAAAGAATGTGATGGCCGGGTAAGAAACCCTATCGGTCAGCTCCAGACAGGGGCGGTCCAGAGGCACCGTAGTCAGCAAGAAATCGACGTTCTTTGTCACAAATTCATTACAGGATAGTCCTATTTCAAAGAAGTCGGGCTGAACTAAGTACAGCTGCTGCTCAAAGCTGGGGCTGGATATA
>C687J35174_10009173_pt1 | contig 12450 bp, 17 predicted proteins | sample RifCSPhighO2_01_FD_35174 | JGI IMG/M metagenome (IMG submission 35174) | reverse complement strand
GAGGTTTATACTAAAATGGCATTAACTAAAGGAAGTGCAGCAGGATTAACAATTGGCCTAATCGGCATTCTATCTTCAGTTGCTAACCCTAACTTTGATAAAGATCACATTAGAAATCCATCTGGAATTATACGAGCCTATGATTCAAATTCTGGTTTTAATAGTAGCGGTAAATTATATACTATTTCAACAGCAGCAGCTGGCTTAATGGGAGCATGTTTAGCTTATAATCTTTTTAGTGGCAACTTAGTTGCTAGAAAAAGAGAAGATTAATTTTTTTTATTTAAACACCACATCACTATCTTTAACACCGTTAGTTGCAAATTTCTTAAAGATAATTGTTTCAACAGGCTTTTCTCCATTCATGTCACTGAAAACTTCTTTCTTTATAGGCAAACCAGTATAAGTATCAACTGCTAACTCAACCCTTTTACCATCTTCTTCGTATCCTAAAATCAAAGATTTGCGATTTTCTACTGAAGATGTTCTTACTATAACCGCATTTCCAGGAATTTGTTCAATCAAATCATGAGGAGTAATATAATCTGAAAATTCTTCATACTCTACAAAAGCTTTTTCTCCATAACGCTTTTCACAAGTTACTCCATTTACTAGGCAAATGGCTTCAGCTGTTTGGTCATTAAGATCTAAAATAACATCAGTATAAGATTGGCCATTAACTAATAAAGTTCTGCTTAAAGTTTTCCTTACTAGATCTCCCTTTCTGTAAATAGTGTAAAATTCCGGGATGTAAACCCCGCCTTCACTCAAACGGCTGATATCAGCCAAGTAATTATAATTATAGAGACCTCTGCTTTTATCTAATACTTCTTTAATTTCTTGGTTTAACATTATTTCTGATTCTTGCTCACCTGATTGACTTTCTGACTCAACTTCTTCACCAACTACTACTTCAGGAATAGGTGTGCAGGCAACAAATAAGAATAGTAGTAACAATAAAAACCCAACAAATAACACAGATTTCATATTATTTAATAATTTTAATAACTATATAAATATTTTCAAATGTAAAGAAATTTGTTCAAAATCAAGTTACACGTTTTACCCCTACTATTTCTCTAATGAGAACATGAACTAAGAAATTAGATTGGTACAAAAACTATCTTAAACAAAATATAAAGAAGAAAGGCTTTCAAGTCTAAATTGAGGCCTTAGAACGCAACAATTTCAAACCATTATGATCCTCTTTTCTACCCCAATGTTGCTGCAATCTATCCATAGCATCTGGAAGATGCGTTCCTAAACTCATCAGGTTCTTAACACAAGTTATAGCACCAGAGATCCAGCGTTTTAATAGTTTCAATTGCAGGTCTAAATCATCTAATAATTTTCGTAATTCTGTTTCTTGCACCGAATGCAATTTATTCTCTTGCTGATGCAAATGCCTAACAAAATTTCGCTGAGATCCCAGCTGATTAATCTCAGTGCGAACACTTCCCTCGTAACGGGAAAATGCTTTAACCATATTGTTCTCAATAATGCTCAGTTCTCCCAAGATTTTTTTAATAGAAGATAGCAAATCCCTACTGGTTTCAGCACTGACAATCTGTCGAGCATACTTTTTCGGTTCAGTTTCTTCCAATTTTTTAATTGCCAGTTCAAAGATAAATTCAAGTTTTGCATACTCATTTAAAATCTTTTGTTCAGCTCGATACTCTTTGGCTTCTGTACGAGCAACATGATTCCAAATTCTAAGAGCTTTCACTAACAATTGTGAAATATCTTTTTTATCCATATCTAGTTCCATTTGCTTCACATCATCAAGCAATTCCGAGACATACTTAAATTGAGCCGCCAATTGACCAAGAGCAACTTTTTCGTTATCAATCAACTCTCTTAAACGATGTTTAACCGTTTCATACTGTAATATCTCATATTCCCATTTAATTCCTCTGTGTAATGTCTCGCCTGGATCTACCATACAATCAACCTCGAATTATAATAGTAATAATATCATCAGAATATATTAAATTTCCCTTTCTACAAAAACAATAAAAAAAGAAAAAGAAAAATCTTGCCCGAATTTTTACTTACAGGGGGTGGCGTAAGAATAGAAATCGGCGGGCAAGATTTTATATGAATCTAAACCAGCTCAATTCCTAATTCTCGACTTAAAGATTCAGCTCTTTGTTCCGACCGCTTTTTATCCACTTTGCCTAAGATCCAAGGTGAGTTCACGCCAGTGATGATTGTCATGACAGTCATCTTACCTTTCATGTCATCACTTACTCTAGCTCCCCAGATAACGTTAGCTTCACTATCTAAAGATTCAGTTACCAGTTCACCGATTCTGGAAACTTCATCTAAAGTCATGTCTGGNCCACCAGTGATATGGATTAAAGCGCCAGTAGCTCCTTCATAGTTAATATCTAATAANGGGTTAGATAAAGCGCCTTTAACCGCTTCATCGACTCGGTTATTAGTATCAGAACTTCCTACACCAATTGCAGCCACTCCACCATTAGACATNATAGCCTTAACGTCAGCATAATCTAAGTTAACCAATGAAGGGATAGCAATTGTTTCGACAATACCTTTAATCATAGTCGCAACTAATTCATTAGCAACTGCAAAAGCCTGCTGAATTGGCAAATTACCTGCAATTTGAACTAACCGGTTATTATCTATTACAATTACTGTATCTGAAACTTGCCTCAGCTGCTGTAATCCAAATTCAGCTTTATCGCATCTAGCTCTTTCTATGTTAAAAGGCATGGTCACAGTTCCAATAACTATGGCACCAGTATCTTTAGCTACCTGGGCTACTACCGGAGCTGCACCAGTTCCAGTTCCTCCTCCCATTCCAGCACAGACAAATACCATGTCTGAACCTTTTAGCGACTCCTTAAGTTGCATTAATGATTCCTGAGCTGCTTCTGCTCCTCTAGCTGGGAAACCACCGCATCCAAGCCCTCTGGTACAATCCTTACCAATTAAGAACTTCCTGTCAGCACCAGTAATATTAAGATGCTGATGATCTGTATTAGTAGCAATAATTTCTGCTCCCTTAATTCCTTTTTTATACAACCAGCCAACCATGTTATTGCCGGCTCCACCCACACCAATAACTCTAATATTAGCCTGACTCATATTCAAAAAATCTTCTTGTGCTGGAACACTGTCCAACGCTTTCTCCACTATAAATTCCATTTTACACCACCTAATTTTTTTTCCACCCTCACGCGGATTTGTTTTTTCTAATATACAGTTTATATGACACAAAACTATATATATTAGCATGATATTTCTATCTTCATACCAAATTTACCAAAACCGTTTTTAAGAAACCTAAATCAACTCGTTTGTACCAAATCAAATTTTTGTAATCAGAAGGTTACCAAGCTTCTGAACCACCCAAAACCTATTTTGTAGTAAAACTANTTTTATATTTAAATATTTCTATACTCTAAGATCTATACCNAAAATTANATTAATTGTTTTTCTTGCCAACCGCTTCTCGAGCTTTATCGACGACAGATTGAGACAATTCCTGCATTTTTTGTTTAGCCGCAGCAGCCTTCCTAGCAATAATAGTAGCATAATCATCCATGTATTTCGCTGGATCCCTAGACTTACCTCTCCATTTATGAAAATAAACAACTACTTCCAGTGGATATTTAGGAGGTTTATTAGGTAAATCCTTAGGATAACCAACAGCTACAATTGCTTGCGGCCTAATCTCTTCAGGTATGCCACAAATAGATTTAACAGATTCTTCGTCAAAAGCACCTATCCATGCCCCTCCTAAACCAATACTATGAGCTTCTAACAGCATATTTTCAATAGCCGCCGCGCAATTTTGTACAGTATAAAGCCTTTCTCCCCTTACTCCAAAATATCGTTCAGCCTTCTCCGGCTCTCCACAGACTACAATTAAAACAGAGGCCATAGCAATATCATATTGTTCATAAGTAGCTTTAGCTAAATCTAACTTCTGATTAGGATCAATTACAACAATAAACTTCCAATTTTGGATATTCCCACAGCTAGGAGCATGTCTTCCTGCATCTAAAACCTTAGAAATGTTCTCCCAAGAGACATATTTTGGCAGAAAATTTTTAACCGTTCTTCTTGATTTGATCACATCTAGGATATCAGACATGATCTAAATAAATAGTTTAGATTATTTAAATCTAGCTAATTTCAAAATTGAAATGGCTTTTCAAAAATGGAAATGAATATAAACTAAGAGAAGATATTGCCTCTATGGTAAAGAGAGAACTGTTAGCCGNATTGCTAGATTCCAAAAAAATAGGAGTACTAAAAGTAATCTTAAATTCTAATGAAGAACTCTACCTTAATGAAATTGCCAAAAAAAGTGGAGTTTCGATTACTTCAACCTTTAGATTGCTGCAGAGTTTTGTTAATTTGGATCTAGTTGAGAAGAAAGTTTGGAAAACTAGCAAAGTCTATTACTGTAAAAATAACGATAAAATTGCTTTTCTAAAAGATTTGTTCTTAGAACAATTTGACGGCATCCAAGCCTTTTTACAAGCTTCAGCTGAAATTTCTGGCATTCAGGAAATTATATTGCACGGCCAGGCTAAGAAAGATAAAGCTAATCTTTTGCTAATAGGCAATAACATTGAACAAGATAAAGCCAAAGCCATCTCTGCATCTATCAAAAACAAAGGTTTTGATTTAAGTTTTGTAGCTTTAACTCCAGACCAATATGAGCAAATGGCAAAAATGGGNTTGTATTCCGGAGATAAAAAAATTTTAAGACCATAATCTTTATATTAACTTATTTTAAGACAAAACTATGAACTATCAGCCTTCAAAACCTTTTATTGCTTTCCTTGGAACAGCCTTATTCGGAGCCGGAATTATTACTGGAGCTGGACCTCTCGCTTCTAGTACATATGATCCATTATTAAAAAGATACCAAGACAGCTTAGATACAACTATCAGAGGATTAGAAACAGTCCAAACTACCTGTCAAAGACGGAAGAATGAACTCATGATAGAAACTGGAGATTATAAAAGTAGTTTAGGACAAGCTAATGCCCATGTATGTGCAAGTGCTAATATTTTTGTTCCAGGTATTGGTTCCCTCAAAGATAACCAGCTATGGCGCGGATTTGAAGGAGATTTTGAAACAGGATATTGCAGAATACTTATACCCCAAGATTTGATTTGCCAGAATAATAGAGAAAGCAAGAAATAATAAAAAATCCCAATCGCAGCAAGCTGCGGGGTATTCAAATAGTTGGGATTTTTTAATCTTAACTGGGCAACACAGTATCATAGCAAGCTATGGAGTATTAGACCCAGTTAAGAAATCAAAATTATTCATCTTGCTTTCTAGTCTAGTAATTGTGAATAACTTTTGAACATTAACTAACCACTACATTCACAATTACTCAGAGCAAAGGTGTGAATTAATATTCAAATAGTTAACATATTTGCTACATCGTTCGGATATGTTCTGTTCAAACATTTAATGCCTTAACTATTAAAGAGAATTTTGAATAATTAATTTTTTATCCATAAAATTCTCTAAGAGACTTTGAAATGGTCGGGATTTTGTTCATAAACAAGAAAAAAAATTAGCAAAATCCCTTTTTTTCAAAGTTCTCTAAAGTAAAGGACTTAACAAAATAAATAGTCCTATTGAACTAACGCCTAATGATTCAATTAATAATACTCCGATAACAAAAGATATTACTGATAATGCTAACCAAGTCACTATAATTGTTAAACTAACTCTTAAACTAGGTATCAAATGGTATTTTGGTAAACCTATTACCAGCAGGACTAAAGAATAAACTAGGCCTAAAAGACCAATCCAAGGAATCAGGCCAATCAATAATAAGGGAATTAAACTATAAGCAAATATTTTGTAAGTATCCTGATATTTTCCCTGTCCTTTCACCAGTTTTAAACTTAAGTGGAAAATTCCTGCTAAAATAAACGAACCTCCCAAAATAAACAAAAGTTTGAGCAGAACTACTACCGCTATCGCACCAAAAACTTGCCCTTCAAATAATAACGATAGCAATAAAGATCCTGGATAAATGCCATCTGATAAAACTGAAATTACTGCTTCAATCAACCCGCTTAACACAGCGAACAATAAAAAGGCGAAAAATGCAGGTTTAAGTCCTTCCTCCTTAACACATTCAAAAAAAATGTTAGGATGGAAAAACAAGTTTTTCAAACCGCCGAAAAAAGACATTTCACACCAGGGCTTAATATTAGTTAAGTAATCTGGCATCTTAGAATCTAATTTACTGGCCCTCATTTCTCACACCTGAACCCATTCTCAACAGCCGCACAAGGACCTCCTACAGTAATTTTACCTTGCAGCCGGTATAGTTGGCCGTTATCCCCTTGATACCAGCAAGTTGGCTGGAATCCCCAGGATAAAGTTGACCGAAGAAAAGTATGGGGTTTAACTTTAAATACCCTAAATACTGGAGCAAACCAAATTTTCGTTTTTGAACCATAGTAGCAAGTCTCACTACTAAACGTATCAGGACATGGTATGAATTCAACCCCCTTATCCAAGATAGGAGCAGACTCGATAGCCGTAGTATAACCAGACAAATTTCCCATCTCAGGCAGTATTAAGATTAACATCACTAAAATAAAAAGCGTCATTACAGAAAATAAAACTTTATAGAACGCCTGCGGAGTTAACGATTTCTTCACCATCTGTAATTGAAGTAATATTTTTCCATTTATAAAATTATTCAATAAATTCAAATCTTGGAATTAGTTTACTATCTACCTTAACTNTTTCTAAGAACATTTTTTTAGGCCTTACCCACAAAGCATTTTTGCCAAACTTTGAATCATAAAGAGCTTTATAGATCACTAACTCAGACAAATCTTCACTATGGCGGGCCACTCCTATAACTTCATAATAGTTTCCTTTATAGTGTTGGTATTTTCCTAATTTTATAGTCATTTTAATCCTTTAGATTATAAACATCACAACAGAAGTTATAATCAGTATAAAACCTAAACCAATAGCTGGATAAGAAATTTGTTCACCTAAACTTAAATTTGGAAAATCTTTTATTTTTTCTGAAACGAAACTAATGAAACGGTTGATCTTCTGATTAACAATATCAATCTTATCTTTAAATCCCATGACCTTAGTATAAATAAGTAACTATAAAAAACTTACTTAAATGCCCTATTAACTTCCTTTTCATCCCATCCAGCATTAAGCAAGTTCTCTTTAATTACCTCATCAGGTACACCTTTAATTCTGGCTTTAGCTAAATAATTTACTAAAGTTGGATTGGGCTGAGCACCCTTACCTTTCATTACTAAGAACACTACTAAAATCAGAATCAATGCCAGTAGACTGCCGCCGCCAGCAAAAATAGCTAATTTGTTCTGTTCCAGGAAATTGCTTGGTTGTTGCGTTCCAGGTTGGCTCCTAGTATCTGGAGTTGGCAGCCCGGTTTGACCTTGATCAGATAAAGTGGTACGATCTGAAACTATTTGCTGCTGCACCAAAGGAGCCGCGCACTGACCATTGACCAAACTTTGTCCTATAGAACAGAGAGTGCAAGTTGGAGGATTGGTAGCTCCATTGCCACAGGGAATAGCACACTGGCCATTGGAGAAAATTTCACCTGCACCACAAGCCGTACAAGCCGGAGGATTATTTGCGCCATTACCGCAACCTCCTCCTAATCTGCAAATTCCATTAACTAAAGTCCTGCCGACATCACAGGTATTACAAGCAGGCGGATCTATCGCTCCATTGCTGCAAGGAAATGAGCATTGATTATTAATAAAAATTCTGCCATCTGAACAGAGGTTGCAAGTTGGAGGATTAACTGCATTGTTTTCACAATCTCTTTGACAAATGTTGTTAATCATTCTTAAAGTTCTAGGACAAGTCGTACATCTGGGCGGATCGGTAGCATTATTAGTACAAACATTAACACAAATATCATTAATTCCTATTGTTTGATTAATTGGGCAATTGTCACAAAGCGGCGGATTGAGAGCGCCATTAGTGCAATTGTTAATACAAACATTGCCGATTAAAACTTGACTAGTATTACAAGCCGTACAAGCAGGAGGATTGGTAGCATTATTATTACAATTCAAAATGCAGGTGCTGTTAATCAACCTAGATGTAGTATTACAGTTAGTACATAAAGGAGGATTTAAAGCACCGTTGTTGCATGTTGCCGTTCCGCAAACTCCAGCGGTGCAAGTTTGACCGGTAGTACAAATAGTTCCACAAGTGCCACAATTCAAAAGATCAGTCTGAATATTAGTGCATCTAGCTGCTGCTCCAATACCGCATACTGTTTGACCAACAGGACAAATATTACAAGCAGGCGAATTAGTAGCTCCATTGGGACAAGTTGAGATAGTTGTTCCACAGACTCCCGCCACACAAGTTTGACCAATAGTGCAGGTATTTCCACAAATCCCACAATTTAAGAAATCAATCTGAGTGTTAGTACATCTAGCCCCACCTCCAGTACCACAAAGTCTTTGCCCTGTTACACAAATGTCACAAATTGAAGGATTCAGAGCACCGTTAGGACAAGTTGCCGGTGGCGTACAAGCAGTATCTATAATTGTTTGACAGTCAGCACTACAACTTAAACTGCCAGTATAACCAGCACCTCTTTTTGTAGCACAAGTATTTATCCCAAATTGCGTACCGTCGCACAATTCACCGGAATCTAAAACTCCATTACCGCAGTTAGAAACCGGAAGTGGAGCTGGTCTAACGATAATCCTCCCGGTCATTGTAGCTGGTCTTTGTTGATCCATATAATCAAATGTTCCAGCCGTACTAAATGTTCTTCTAAAAGTCTGTCCTTGACTTAGCGGAGGAGAAGTGAATGAATTGTCTAAAGCTTGAATGACATGGGTTAAACCTGCATTTCTATTTACCCAAATTATGGTATCACCAGCGTCAATAGTTATCTCTGCAGGACGAAAAGCTAAGCCTTGAATGTCAACTGTTCTTATTTCAGGTATTCCCTCAAAAGCTTTTCCTACAAACTGATCCGAGAAAATAACCAAAGAACCAACTATTAATAGTGCTAAGAGTGTAAATATCAAGATAATTACAGGTTTCTTACTGGAACTAAGACTACTAGAACTATTACTATCTGCCTCTTTTATAGCAACCAACCCAAATCAATCTCCTTTTTCTCCTTTAATAACTAATAAATGAGTATTTATATAGATATCGGAGAGAAGCTATGAATCCGGAAAAAGTTTACTAGCCCCGGGATATTTTTGATCAAATGGTATTGTAAACTTACCAGCGTCCACATCATAAAGTCTTCCGGTGGTCAATACAGTATTCCAAAAAGTTGGATCAGTACATTGTGAGATCACTATTTTTCTTTCTTCCGCCATTCCTTCTGGATCTAACAAACCAACATTCATGGCGTGTATATCTAAAACTTCGTTAAGAGCTAATCTTTGTTCGGTCATTAAAGATCTAACTCTTCCAAAGACAGATGGATTGTTAATTGTTTCTTTAATAACTGCATCTACCCTAGAGCAAATTTCATCATAAGTTACAGGTGTATTAAATTCTATTTCGCCAACATAAGGAAGATCTAAAGTACCTGTGTATTTATAACCGCCTGGCAAGTCACCAGAAACCGTCTGCATATCCATAACTTGCTTATTTAATATCCTACGGATATCCATCCCTGCTTCAAAAATATCCATAACACTTTTACTTCCAAAAGAATACAATATATCTTCTGCTTTAAAACAAGCTTCAAGACCTTTAGCATTCTTATCTGGAACTATCCTCCCCGCCTCTTCACTATAAACTGTAGCATAGCCAAATTTATCCAATGAACTATGATTATGAATGACCAACAAGTCAATATCATGAGCTGGTTCTTTTCTAAGAGTTGAACCAAACAGAAAAACATCTTTAACTGCTGNACCACTAAATCTACAAACATAAGATTTATTTATTATAATACTTGCAATCCTTTGCGCCAGATCTAAAGCATTCGGANTAATTGGCTTTTTTTTCATTTATTGCTGTTTTTCTCCTTTAGAATTCTCAGCGACAGCTTCTTCTCCTCCTAATTTTTGAGAACCTTCTTTTAAAACCTTTAAGTTAACTTGATGAATTATTTTTGTAACCATTTCACCACAAACCGTTCTTCTTTTGATCAAGCCTTTCTGTTTTCTAAGCGTAGTTTTCTTGCNTAATTTTCTTTTATATCCGCTAAAACCTACACTCTCCCCAATTAGAATTGATTTTCTAGCTTGCAGAATTCCTTTTCTCATCGGAAAACCGCATTTATCTGATCCTCCAGCAATTTCAAATTCATAACCGGCAAACCCTAAACTCTCACCAGAGATTTTGTCACCGATCCTTAGCTTTAACAAATTATCAGCTTCAGGACTTTTTATTTCCTTTTGGTAAGACTTGCCGTCTTTTGCGCCTAATACTAATTTAAATTCAACCATTTCTTATCTCCCCGAGATTAAAGAGTTTTTCAACAAACTCAGCCCTTAGAGGCATCTCAGCTATTTACAGTCAAATTAAAATAGTAATTTATAAAGATTTGCCTAATTTAGTTGCGGACATTATTTTTGCATATTCATTTAAATACATACAGTAAAAAAAGCTGTTGCTAACAAAATCTCAGAAGTGCCATAACCAATTATTGTTTCTCCAGCTCATTTAGCTCTTTCAAGCAATTATTGTGCTCATTTCTGATTCGTTCTAACTCTTGTTTACGAAACTCATTGATTTGGTTCCTGCTAAGATCCCACTCTAAGGGCTTGATTTTACGCTCCAACTGGAACAAAAGTCCTCTTAATTCCAGTATTCTTTCTTGTGACATAATTTGTTTGAAGACCCTGAGATATATAAAATTATGGGGAAAATCTTTAATTACCACCTCTTTTCCAAGAGATCTATGCAAGAAAAATCAATCATAACTGCAGCATATATAATCATGATCCTGGGATTTGTTTTTCTGATGATTTATTCAAATGAAATTGACCTGAATAATGTTGAAAATTTAGATTCCATTCCGATCAGTGAAGAAATAAAAATAGCTGGAATAATTAATAAAATTACTATAAAGGACAAAGCTACTTTCATCACAATTACGGGTAAGAAAACTGAAACTATAGATATAATCTTGTTTAGTAACAAAGAAACCATCCTTAAAGCAGGAGATGAAGTTGAAATTTCTGGAATTGTTGAAGAATATAAAGGTAGAAAGGAAATAATTGCCAGCGAAGTTTTTCTAAAATAGACATTATAACATATATAGTTATATTATTTAAGATATCTTATTATTAAAACCTCATGCCGCATGATTTCTCTAAAGTTGCATCATTTCTAATAAAAAGATCAGATAAATATACAACTGCTTTAGAGAGAAAACAGTTATACCCTGACAAGGAGGAGTTAGAATTAACTTACTTGGTTCTGAAAGAATTAGAACAGCAATTAAAACAGAAGCAACCTAAGAAAATCAAAGTTAATTTATTCGGAAAAATAATTCCTTTAGATCGGTCTGAACAAGAAAAATTGTATGAAATTGTCAGGCAATTTGTAGGTCCTTATAGAATTCTTGTAGAATCATTTGGGTTAGTCGAAGAAAGTATTGCCAGTTCCATGCAGTTGCAAATTTATTATGGATTTGTAGATAGAGACAACAGATTAATTCCCAGAGAAACTGCTACTTTTATTTTCCCACTTCAGGAAAGGTACTTTACTTATCAATTAGATAAAGATAAAGTTGAAACAGCCAGTCCACTCTTATCTCTTGAAGATATTATTAAACAAGCCAGAGAAAAAAATGAACCTCTGTTCGAAGGCGGACAAGCTCAAGATTTAATTTACGTGCACTGTTCAGAAGAATTGCCTTTAAAATCTACATTAATTCCAATCGCTTTAAAACTTTATCAGCAGCTTATCACAAAATCCAAGTAAGTTAAGAATTTACCGTTTCGCTAAAAGTATTATTTAGGTCGCTAACTAATTGATCGCCATTAATATCTGTATTAATTTGTTCAATAACTAATGACTCTTCAAATTCAACTGCAGAAGCTCCCGTTAGAGTATTACTGCTATCATCTAGTAGAATCAAAATTAAGAAAGCTAATGGTATTATTACCAGCAGCCAAAATTTCTCCTTAAATATTTTTTTCATTGCTGTTTATCTCCTACCTCTGTGCGCAAGCAGCAGCTAAAAGAGTGTTAACTGCATCTGAATTTAGGGCCGCTCTGGCTATAGGTATTGCATCATTATTTATTGTTAATTGATTATCACAGCTGACATCAGCCGTTTCGAAATCAGCAGTTGCAGGCAGAGCAACTCCCAATACTGCTCGAGCCACGAATAGTTTCTCAAACTTCATTTTTAATCACCTTTTTATTATTAACATTGATCAAATCCAGATCTGATTCCAGCAGCTAACCTTAATACTTGTAAAGCATCT
>C687J35174_10009172_pt1 | contig 12452 bp, 11 predicted proteins | sample RifCSPhighO2_01_FD_35174 | JGI IMG/M metagenome (IMG submission 35174) | reverse complement strand
TATATTAAAAAGCTGCTTCTCCTCGACATAGAGTCTATGTCTTCGTCAAAGCAGCTTTAATCTATCCGATTTTACCTAACAACGCGCAGAGAGTTTGTGGCAGTTTGGGGGTTTGTTTTCTTATTTTTAATCTCCTCCAGGATTTTTTCAATAAATTCGTCCAACCCCACTACACCCACGTCTCCTTCACTCCTTTTTCTTACCGCTACTGATTTAGCTTTTTCTTCTTTTTCGCCAACTACCAAAATATATGGCACCTTTTGCATTTCCGCTTCCCGTATTTTTTTGCCTAATTTTTCAGAATCATTTTTTAAATCAAACCTAATTCCATTAGATCCAAGTTCATTGCAAACTTTTTCTGCCCAATCATTTTGTTTATCAGATATTGGTAGCACAGCGACTTGGACAGGAGAAAGCCAAACCGGAAAAGCCCCGCCATAATGTTCTATCAGAACCGACAAGAATCTTTCTATTGAACCCATGATCGCNGCATGGATCATTACAATGCCCTCCTTTTCACCATTTTCATTGATACAATTCAGGCCGAAACTTTCTGGCATGTATACGTCAAGTTGGATAGTAGCTACTTGCCATTCGCGACCCATTGAATCAGTAGCAATAAAATCTAACTTCGGAGCATAGAAAGCTGCTTCTCCACGAGCTTCTACGTATTCAGTTTTATTATTTTGCGCAATTTCTTTTAGTATTTCTTCGGCTTTTTCCCATTTGTCTTTGCTACCGAGATATTTTTCAGGTTTGCTTGGATCACGAAGTGATAGCNGCAAATGCAGCTTCATTCCAAAAGCCAGATAAAATTCATGGACNATATCCCAAACCTTCTGCATTTCATCTTTAGCTTGTGAAATTCTACAAAATATATGGGCGTCATCTTGGGTTATCGATATGACGCGAGATATCCCAGACAGTTCTCCTGACTGTTCGTCACGATAAACTTTTGTTGTGCTTGCGTATCGCTGAGGAAGTTCCCGATAGCTCCATTGCTTTCGAGCATATATTTGAGTGTGATGGGGGCAGTTCATCGGCTTCATTGCCAATAAATGTCCTTCCCGAGTTTGAATCTTGTATAACTCGTCTTTAAATTTGTCCCAATGGCCACTTTTTTCATATAAATCTTTTTTAGTTATGTGAGGAATATCAACTCTGTCGTAACCCCTAGTTTTTCTGAGTTGCCAGACGAAGTCATCAAGCAGGTCTCTTAATAAAGTTCCCTTCGGAGTCCATAGGGGCAATCCGCTCCCTACCAGTTCTGAAAACGTAAACAAATCTAATTCCTGGCCGAGTTTTTTGTGGTCTCTTTTCTTGGCTTCTTCTTGTTGGGCAACGTATTCTTCTAGTTCTTTTTTATTTGCAAAGGCTAAACCATAGATTCGGGTGAGCATCGGATTTTTCTCGCTGCCTCTCCAGTAAGCACCGGCAACATGGGACAGCTTGAAAGCGTCTGGCTTTAGATCTTTAATATTCTCAACATGACCGCCCCGGCACAAATCTACGAACACCCCAGACTTATATGAAGTTATATCTTCGCCTTTAGTTGTCAGTTCTTGGACGAGTTCATTTTTATATTGATTTTCTGAATATCTTGTTTGCGCCGAGTCTTTTGTTTCGGGGATTTTTTCAAATCCTTTCCAGGTTTTTAATACCTCCCGCATTTTGCTTTCAATCGTTGGCAAATCGGAATCGGATATTTTTCCATTTACGTCGATATCGTAATAGAACCCATTTTCAATGGCTGGGCCGATGGCAAGTTTGGAGCCAGGATATAATTCTAAAACGGCCGCACCCAAGAGGTGGGCTAGTGAATGACGAATATGTTCTAATTTGTTTTCCACTATGTATCCAGGATACCAGACATCAAAGAACCAAAAAAGTTGACTAGTCTAGATAGTGTTCTATAATTAAGTTTAGGTCTTTGGTGTACTAAGGTGAATGGGGTTTCAGAAGACGTCAGATACAGCTATGACTTTTGGCCCAAAAAATGTCCTTGGTGTAAATCAAGAACTTTCCAGAGAGTCCTCATTTTTTTAGAATGCATAACTGATCCGCCGGAAAAACGTATTATAAGAAAAAATGTAACTCTAGTTTCCCATCATGAATGCTACAAAATCAACGCCCTTTGACCCTCAGTTTGGAGGTCTAGGGCTTTTTCATTTCAGGCAAGAGAAGCAACAGCTTTAACATCATCGCAGAGGAGCTTGAGCGCGCCGTCGCGGTCATTGATTTTGCCGGTGGCAATGACAATGCTGTTTTCTTTCCAGATCTCGGGATTTTTTTCAAAAACATTCGGGAAGACGACGACTTCAATTTTGGACGTCAAATCTTCGATCCACGAGAATATCATCGGCCGGCCAGTTTTTGTCATTATTTTTTGCGTCTTGGTTATCAAGCCGCCGACCCTGACAGATCTCGGTGTGCTAGCGCTGATGCTTTTTATGGGGACGACATTCTCAAGTTTCAGCGTCTGTTGGTATTCGCTCAGGGGGTGGGCGGAAATATATAGGCCAAGCAACTCTTTTTCCCACACTAGCTTTTCCCAGGGTTTAGCCGGTTCAGTCAGAGCTAGCCTAAGGGGTGGCAGGGAAGTTTCAGGCGAGTCGCCAAAAAGGCTTATTTGTCCAAGATTGGTACTTTTCTGGCTATCCCGACCGTGGGCTAATAAGTTTTCCATATTGAATAAGAACGAGTTACGCTCACCGAACGCGTCAAAAACGCCGGACTTAACAAGTGATTCAAAAGATTTTTTATTCAAGTCTTTATTCTTGACCCTGACCACGAAATCTTCAATACCTTTGAATGATCCATTAGCTTCTCTCTCGGCGATTATAGCGTCAGCAATACCCTCGCCCAAATTTTTGATAGTTAAAAGGCCGAAACGGATTTGGTCCGCCTGACCTTTAATGACTGTAAAATCTTTATAGGAACTATTTATCTCCGGCGCTAAAACTGGAATACCCATTCTTTGGCATTCGGAAATAATTTCGGCGATTTTTTCTGTGTCTCCTGATTCAGCCGTCAGAACGGCGCACATATATTCGGCCGGGAAATTAGCCTTCATGTAAGCGGTCTGGTAAGCCACGCGTCCATAGCTGGCGGAGTGGGCTTTGTTGAAGCCGTAGGCAGCGAAAGGTTCGATCCAAGCCCAGACTTCTTCTGCCTTCTTCTGGCTCCAGCTGGAATGTTCAACGCAACCCTTGATAAATTTGTCTTTTTGCAGGGCCATTTCGGCCGGTATTTTTTTGCCAACTGCTTTTCTGAATTTATCAACCTCGCCCCAGGAATATCCTGCAAGGTCGTGAGCCATTATTAGAAGATCGTCCTGATAAACAAGAATTCCGTATGTTTGTTTCAAAATATTTTCCAAGGCAGGATCAAGGTAGGAAATAAGCTTGGGGTTATGCTTACGTCGGATATATTCAGGAATAAACTGAATCGGACCGGGTCGGTATAGCGCAACCATGGCGTTGATATCGTGGATGCTCGTGGGTTTGAGATCAATCAAGTGCTTGGTCATACCGTCACCATTTAGCTGGAATAAACCCTCTGTTTCGCCACGAGCTAAAATGGCAAATGTTTTTTTATCATCCAATGGAATCCTTTCGATATCGATATCCACTCCGCGATGTGCTTTAACTAAGCGGACAGCACTTTCCAAAATTGTTAAATTTCGAATACCCAAGAAATCCAATTTAGTTAAACCAATTCCGCCGTATTCGTCGCCAATCGAATACATGTCGTATTGGGTGATGATGTTATCCCCGCTCTTAGGATCAAATTGGACAGGAACATATTCAGTGAGTGGTTTGGGAGATATGACTACTCCGGCTGCATGAACTGAGATGTGGCGGACGGTACCTTCTAGCTTTTTGGCGACATCGAGAATTTGTTTAGCTTCGGCATCCTTCTCGTAAATATCTTTTAAAGCCGGCTCAAGTTCCATTGCATGGTCAATTGTCATTGGGAACCCCTGGGAGCCCATAGGGATCAGTTTGGCAATACGATCCCCAACCTCATAAGGCTTACCTAGAGCCCTTGCAACATCGCGGACTGCTCCTCGAGCCATCATCGTTCCGAACGTGCCTATCTGGGCAACTTTGTCAGCGCCATATTTGCTTTTAGCGTAATCAATCACCTCTTGTCTTCGGTTATCCGCAAAATCCATATCTATATCCGGCGCTGACGGTCTGTCAGGATTCAAAAAACGTTCAAATGGAATATTGTAATCAATTGGATTTAGCTTCGTGATTCCTAACAGGTAAGTCGTCATCGAACCAGCTACAGACCCTCTGATATTGGTATAGATGTTGTTTTTTGCGGCAAAACGAATTAAATCTTCTACGACCAAAAAGTACGGAGCATAATTTTTAAACTTGATGATCTTCAACTCGTACTCGAGCCTGTCTACAACATCTTTGCGGTTCAATAAATCACGAACTTTAATACCTTCATACGCCAGTTCCCGGAGCTTGTCATCTGGATTTTTGCCTGGCTCAAGAGCAAAGTTGGGAAATATGAATTTGCCCAGAGCAAGATCAATGTTGCACAGGTTGGCAATTTTTTCAGTGTTTGCAACTGCTTCAGGGATATCTTTGAACCTTTCCAAGGCTTCTTCTGCAGAAATAAAATGATACTCGCCGTTACCCGCGAATATACCCGTTTCGTTTACATCAGTATTTGTGGATATGGCTACGAGAGTTTTATGGGCAAATGCGTCGTCCGGGTAGAGATAATGAGAGTCTTGGGTGGCAACCAGAGGAATATTTAATTTTTTTGAAAAATTAACAAGCGCTTCTTTCCATTGGGGATACCAATCCATGTCGGGATGGTACATTATTTCCATAAAGTAATTTTCTTTACCAAAAATTGATTGATATTCTTCGATTACTTTTTCAGCTTTTTCTAGATTGCCTGATTGGATAGTGCGACCAAGTTCACTGGCCGGACAGCCAGAAAGACAAATTATTCCTTCCGAATGTTCTCTAAGAAGTTCCTTGTCCACTCTTGGTTTGTAGTAATAGCCTTCAAGGTGAGCAGCAGTAGTAAGTTTGATTAAGTTTTGGTAGCCGGCATTGTTCTTGGCGAGAAGGGTCAGGTGATAGCGCTTGTTGTCCACGTGGGGTTCTTTTTGGTGCCTGGATCGGTTAGCAACATATACCTCGCAGCCGATGATTGGTTTAATGTCATTCTTTACGCAAGAGGTATAGAAATCGATCGCGCCATACATTACGCCGTGGTCAGTCAGGCCTATTGCCGGCATGCCGTGCTTCTTGGCCAGTTTGACCATATCGTCTATTTTCGAAAGACCATCCAGGAGTGAGTAGTGAGAGTGAGTATGGAGGTGGACGAAATTCATATTATTAACCCCATCTTAACACTCATCAGAAACTCAGCAATCTTGAAAAATTGTGGACAACCAATAGAATTTCAATAGGAGTACTTTAAAATGAGATTTTACCTCCTTCTGCCGATACTTTTCTGTTTTGGCTGCGCCCTGAAAGAAACAAACATAGATAATCCGATCAAAATAACTGGCAACTATGAGTTTGTTTCGATGGACCTTTCTTTTTTGGGCAACCTTGATCCGCCCGTCCCGCCTGTATTGAAAAGTGGAGAGGCAAGCTTCAGCAATCAAGCCAATCGATTTAAAGCTAAGTTTGTAGATCCTGTATTAAAAAGAGAAATCATAAATCTGGAAGGCGACTTTATTTTAAGGGGTAATAAAATAGAACTCAATCTGCCGGAAGCTTATTTGTTTGGGACCATAAGGCTGCGTGAACGTCGAAGGGAGACACACCTCACTATTACTTGGAAGATCGACGGTGACGACAAGTTGTATAACTGGATATTTAAGAAGAGGAGTTTTTGATGAGATTCCTTAGTTTAGTGCCGAGATTTTTCAAATGGTATGTCCATGCGATAAAGTATGAAATGTTTGCGAAGTTTGAATTTGACCCCTCAAAAACCTATTCCGTAGATCCGTATCTTCAGTGGCAAATCAAAACAAGCATCGGCTATTTTAAGTTCATGATCGTAGCGTTACCGGTTATATTACTGATAATTTTCTTTTTCAGATAACGCTTAATGCGGCAACTCGCCCTTTTGGGCGGCCTTGCCGCTTTTTTATTTCCGTGATAATATAAGCAAACTATGGCAGTACCAAGACATCACATGGCCAAAGGCAAGCAAAGCAGGCGCCGAAGCCACCTTGCCTTAAAACCCCTGAATCTGGCGGTCTGTTCGCATTGTAAAAAAGAAATAATGCCCCACATTGTTTGCAAATACTGTGGTTACTATAAAGGCAAGGAGATCGTTAATGTTTTAGCTAAAGAGCTAAAGAAAAAAGAGAAACAGGCCACCGCCTCTAAGTAAATTTATCTTTTTCTCATTTCTTTGATATACTTAATAAAAGATGGCTTCTAGGCACTTATCAAGATCAGTCGCTATGCAATCCCTCTACGAGTGGGATTTTCGTGGCAGGAACAATAATGAGCTTCCTGGAATCTTAAAGCGAAACATAGACGAGTTTGCTTCCGGCCTCGATGACACAAGCTTTATTCAGCAGCTTGTCGACGGAGTCTTAAAGCATATAGATCAACTTAATAAAATAATAGAAAAAGCCGCTCCCCAATGGCCACTGGACCAAATAGCAATAGTGGACAGGAATGTTTTGCGCCTCGGCCTATATGAATTATTGTTCGGGAANAGGGAAGAGGTTCCACCCAAAGTAGCGATAAATGAAGCCATTGAATTAGCCAAATCTTTTGGCGGCGATTCTTCGGGTAAATTCGTCAACGGAGTTTTGGGCACTGTTTATCGAGAAATAGGAGAACCTGGCAAAGATGACGCCCCGCCAGCAAAAGAAAAACGTGAAAAAGCCGCCTCATCTGATGAGGCGAGCCTCGCTCAAAAAGAGCGGGAAGAAGCCGACAAGAACCAAGAAGTTAGTAGCGAGTAGTAAGTATTAAGGTTTTAAAACCTTGATGCTTTCTACTTTCTACTTACTACTAAATTGTGTTAGATAATCTCTCAAAGTTAGAATCAAAAATAGGCGTAGTCTTCAAGAACAAGGATTTGCTTTTGATGGCTCTGACCCATCGTTCGTATTTGAACGAGAATACAAAATGGCATTTGCCGCACAATGAGCGTCTTGAGTTTTTGGGCGATGCCGTTTTGGAGTTAGTAGTTACCGAGTATTTATATAATAATTACCCAAACCCAGAAGGTGAAATGACCAACTGGCGGGCGGCTTTGGTAAATGCCAATATGCTGGCTAAAGTATCCGGCGAGTTTGACCTCAACGATTTTGTACTGCTTTCCCGGGGCGAGGCTAAGGATACCGGAAGAGCTAGGCAATATATTTTAGCTAACGCCATAGAAGCGCTCATAGGCTCTATATACCTGGATCAGGGTTATGAAAAATCCAAAGAATTTATTACTCGTTTTGTTATCAAAGAACTTAAAGAGATTATAGAAAAAAAGCTTTTCCGCGATCCGAAAAGTTTGTTCCAGGAAAAAGCTCAGGAAAAAGTTGGAGTTACGCCGACATACGAAGTTTTGGAAGAATGGGGGCCGGATCACGCCAGGAATTTCAAGGTCGGTGTTTATTTAGGTAATGAGCTTATCGGTGAAGGCCAGGGCCCATCCAAACAAGAAGCCCAACAAGTGGCCGCCGAAGATGCCTTAAACAAAAAGAACTGGTAGGTATTGTCTTTTAAGGCCATTTTTGGTACCATACTACGCATGCTGAATATACGATTACAACGAACAGGCAAGAAGGGGCAGGCCTATTTTCGTGTTATAGTAGCCGAGCATACAAAGAAGCCAAAAGGTTCTTTTTTAGAGTTGCTTGGTTCCTATGACCCCCACAGAAAAGAACTCAAGGTTAATAAGGAAAGAGTCGAATATTGGCTTTCAAAAGGTGCCAAAATCACCCCGACCGTAAACAATTTGATGGTTAACTTCAAACAGTGGGATAGACCCAAGATGCAAAGCTGGAAAGCTAAAAAATCCGACAAACCAAATACCGCAGAAGCGGCAGTGCCTGAGCCTACTCCAAAACCAAAAGAAGAGCCTAAACAGGAAGAAACTAAAGAAGCACCTGTTCCAGAGGCTAACTAATAATGAATCCGAAATGGCCCAGCATTGCTGGGCCATTTTTGTTACAATAGTAAATAGGATGTGTGGAATATTCGGCTATATAAGCAAAAACAAATTAGATGCAACCTCAACCATAGTTGAGGGTTTAAAGCGCCTGGAATACCGAGGATATGACTCCTCGGGACTTGCCGCGATAGTTAACTCGAGGATTTATTCCAAGAAAAAGTCTGGAAGAATTTCAGAACTGGAAAAAGTTCTTCCGCCTAATATCCAAGCTCATGTAGCAATCGGCCATACCCGATGGGCAACGCACGGCAAGCCGGTAGACAAAAACGCCCATCCTCACCGTGATTGCACGGCTAGGATATCTTTAGTCCACAATGGGATTATAGAAAATTTTAAGGATTTAAGATCTAAGCTGGAGAAGAAGGGACACATATTCAAATCCGAAACCGACACTGAAGTTGCTGTCCATTTGATTGAAGATTTTTTAAAAAATACAAGCCTGGAAGAAGCGGTCCGCCTTACTCTTAAGTCAATAATCGGCACCTATGCCTTTGTCATAATTGAAGCGGCTAATCCGAACAAGATAATCGTAGCTAGAAACTCAAGCCCCCTTCTTATCGGTTTTACGGATCAGACTAAATTTGTTGCTTCCGATGCTTCAGCTATTTTGCCTTACACCAAAAAAGTCGCCTATCTTCGAGATGGTGAATTTGCAGTATTAACACCCACTGATTTTAGGATTGCAACTTTGGAGAGAAAGTCGGTTTCCCGTCGCCAAGAAACCATTGGATGGTCGGAAGATGAAATTCAAAAAGGCGACTTTCCTCACTTTATGTTAAAAGAAATTTTTGAAGAACCGGAATCAGTAGAAAATGCAATTAGGGGAAGGCTTATACCCAAAGAAGGAGCTTCGAAGCTGGGTGGCTTAGAACTTGTCGAAGCCAAGCTTAAAAAAATCAAAAACCTTAAAATAACAGGATGCGGCACCGCGTACTATGCCGGTTTATTCGGCGAGTATGCCATTGAAGAGTTCGGCCGTATAGCGGCTAAAGCTGAAATAGCTTCCGAACTAAGATATAAGAAAAGCTTAACCAACCCCAACTCCGCACTTCTCGCCGTCAGTCAGTCTGGCGAAACTGCTGATACACTGGGCTTAATAAAAGACGTCAAGAAAAAAAGGACTTTGACGCTGGGGGTGGTCAACGTTGTCGGCTCATCGATTGCTAAAGAGACTCAAGCCGGCGTATATAACCACGTTGGGCCGGAAATCGGAGTCGCATCAACCAAAGCTTTTGCCGGCCAAATGGCGGTCATGGTTCTATTAGCTTTATTTTTTGGCAAACAAAGGGGACTGCCGTTATCTAAAAGCAGAGAAATTGCTTTCGAGTTATCGAGAATTCCAAGCAAAATGAGAAGAGTCCTTGCTCAAAATAAAAACATAAAAAATTTAGCTAAAAAATATTCCAAGTATGACCATTTTCTTTTTCTGGGCAGGAAATTTAACTATCCCATAGCCATGGAGGGCGCCTTGAAGTTAAAAGAAATATCTTATATCCATGCCGAAGGTTATGGGGCGGGAGAAATGAAGCATGGCCCAATAGCCATGATTGATAAAAATTTCCCCACCCTGGCCATCGTTCCCCAGGATTCTGTTTACGAAAAGATGTTAAGCAATCTTCAAGAAATCAGGGCTCGGGACGGCCGGATAATAGCCATTGCTACTGCTGGGGACAAGAATATTGAAAAGTTCGCCGATGATGTAATATTCGTACCAAAGACGATAGAGCTTTTGAACCCATTCTTAACAGTTTTACCGCTCCACATGTTTGCCTATCATTGCGGTGTTATAAAAGGACATGATGTAGATAAGCCAAGAAATCTAGCTAAGTCAGTAACCGTAGAATAATTCACTTAATTATCATGGATGGTCATTAGATTTTAAACTTATGAAAGCAGTAATATTGGCCGCAGGTGAGGGCGTGAGAATGCAGCCCTTAACCCTAGCGACCCCCAAGCCAATGCTCAAAGTATCCGGCAAGCCGATACTCGAGCACATTATAAATGATTTGCCAGATATCGTTGACGAAGTTATTATCGTCGTCGGCTATTTGGGCGATAAAATAATAAATTACTTTGGAAGCAGGTTTGGCAGAATCAAAATAAACTATGTTGTTCAAAGAGAAAAACTGGGCACTTATCACGCCCTGTCTTTGTGTAGGGAATATTTAAGTGATGGCGAGAAGTTTTTGATGCTTTACGCTGATGATTTGCACGGTAAATCTAATCTTGAAAAATGTATCAGTTCCGAATTTTGCAGCCTTCTTGTTTACCCATCCGACAATCCTAAAAAATTCGGTGTTGTTGAGTCGGACCAGAACGGGCTCATAAAAGGCATTGAAGAAAAACCAGAAAATCCCAAAACTAACTTAGTTTCCACGGGAGTTTTAATGCTTGATAAAAAAATATTCGATTATCCGGCACGCCAGCATAAAAATGGTGAATATTACTTGACCGACAGTATCGACCAGATGATTAAAGCCGGACATATTTTTCTTGCGGCAAAATCCGACTTTTGGCTGCCGATAGGCTATCCGGAAGATTTGGTTACTGCCGAAGAAACTCTCAAACACAAAGTGGCGAGATTGTTAGAGCTACATCAATAATAGGAATAGTAAGCCTATTGCTATTCTATACACACCGAAGGGTGTGAAATTTTTTGTCCTTATGTAATTGAGGAGGAATTTGATGCTTAGGATAGCAACAACAAAAGAAACTATAAACCCGACACCCAGAGACTGCCAATTAGCAGAAGTAAACAAGGAATGATTTTTTACCAAATCAAATCCCGTCGCCGCCAACATTGTCGGAACAGCCAAAAGGAACGAAAATTCCACGATTGTTTTTCTGGATATGCCAAGCGCTAGGCCCCCGAGTATCGTCGCTGCAGCCCTAGACACGCCGGGTATAATCGCCAAAGCTTGAGCACAGCCGATGAGAAAAGACTTTTTAAAAGATATCTCTGTTAAATTGGAGGCGTAACCTGGCTTTTCTTTGTGCAGCCATTCGAAAATAATTATAAAAATACCGCCAAATAACAAAGCATAAACGGAAACCAGGGGATTAGAAAGCAAGCGTTCTTTTATAAGACCGTAAAATACGAACCCAACTATAGCCGTAGGCAAGAAAGCAACTATTATCTTGCTGTTCGTAACCCAGTCTCTTAAAAAAGTTTTAAAATATAGAACCACAACCGAAGCGATTGCACCAAGCTGGATTGCAATCTCGAAACTTTTGAGAAATTCTGAATTCTCAATTTGAAGCAGTTTTGATGTGAGTATCAAATGAGCCGTCGAAGAAATAGGCAAAAACTCGGTAAACCCCTCAACGACACCAAGAATAAAAGTTTCTAAAAAGCCCATGTTATTTAAATTAATCAAAATCAAGGATTAGGGGCAAGTGGTCTGAAATTGGAAACGGAGGAACAAAAAAGTTTAAAACATTAACTCCGGAAGACACAAAGGTATAGTCGGCAAAATGTTGTTGTTCAGGTCCCGGATACTTGGCGTAATTCAGGTCGCTGCGGGTTGTGGGTATAGAGAATTGCTTTATGAGGTTTTTCATGCCCGAGTTCTCAATAAGTTTAACACTTTGCGTATCAGGCATTAAGTTAAAGTCGCCGCAAAGGATATTTTGCGTCTTCTTGGTTTGAAAAAAACTAACAATTCTTTGGGATTGGGCGATCCGGTCCGGAGTATCTAATTTTGAACCGGGATAATAAATGCCATGGACATGGGCAAGAGTGAGATCATTGCCATTGGAATTAAAGCAGACATATTGTAGGTTTGCCGGCAAAGTTTTATCATCGCCGTTTATAATGCTGTTTTTTGTCCGGTAAACAAATAATTCCCCCTGGTCATTGATTTGGATATTGTTTCTTGCAAAAATAGCTAAACCGGTAGAGGTTTCAGGAAGTGGCCAATTTTCTTGAGCAGGGGAATAATAATATTTATAATTTGGCAGGGCGGAAATGAGATCAGACAAAATATCTATTTTATACCAACTTTTGTCTTTATTTATTTGTTTAAGTTTTGAATCAAAGACTTCCTGAAAACAGAAAAAATCCGTATCTGGTGCGGACGCTTTTATAAACTCCAAAAGTGGCTCGTAAAACTTACCGCCCCAGATGTTAAGTGATATTACCCTCATTTATACAATAAAATGTTTGGTGTCTCTATTGTGCCCGAGGTGGGAGTTGGTCACAAATAATGGCCTCGCCGTCGCTCGGCCATTTTCGCGACCCCGGCTCGCGGTTGCAGTCTACTGACTGCAACATC
>C687J35174_10009170_pt1 | contig 12453 bp, 17 predicted proteins | sample RifCSPhighO2_01_FD_35174 | JGI IMG/M metagenome (IMG submission 35174) | reverse complement strand
TAATTTTCTTTCAATTTTTTTTCTTAAGTTTTCAGGATATATTTTTAAATATTCTTTTAATTTTGATAAATTAATTTTTTCTTTTATTTTCTTTAAAGTTGAATTATCAATTTTTTCATTAAATATTACAAAATCAATAAATGTCTTTTCTATATTTGAATAAGGCAGATAAAAACTAGCTTCTTTTAAAAATTCAAAGCCGAAAAAATATTTCTTGTTAATATTCCTTACAAGTATATTTGAACCAAAAACTTTTCTTATACCTCTTCTAACTTTTTTAGTAGTTAATATTACTGGGATTGTTTCCTGTTCCCATAACCCATAAAAGCTTAAAGCGCTTTGCAAACCTAAATAAGCTGGTTTAAAAGCAAATACTGCAAATGAGATTTCATTATGTTTAGTATAGAATCCTTTACTGAGTTTTTTTATTTTTTCTTTCTTTATTAAATTAGAAACTAATAATTTTGCATAATTACTTTTCTCAGTTTTAACTCCGACTATTCTTTTAATTGAACTAAAATCAACCACATGACTTTTTTCAAATAAATCTTTAATTTTTTCTAAATGTATTTGTTTTCCCATTTTTTCTTAATATATTCAATCATTTCCTCAGCAGAAGGCACAATGCCTTCAAGTATTATAATCCTTAAATTTTCTTCATCAACTGGTTTTTTATAATTTTTAATTAAATTTTCAATTTCTTTTATTTTGTTTATACTCTGAACATTTTTTATTAAGAAAAAAATATCCCATAAATCTCTAATTTTAAATCGTTTCAAATAAGTATTTGCTTTTTCAATTAAGAAATCTTCAATTTTTAGACTATAAATTGATATTAAATTTCCATCAACCATTTCATAATCACAAATAACTCCAGAAATTTTTTGAAAAGTAGCTTCAAGTCTAACCAATATTCTATCAAATTCTAACTCTGAATAAATACTAGTTTCAGAAATCTTTTTCTTCTTTATTTCAAAACCTATTTTTTTTAATCTATCAAATAACAAATCAATTTTATTATCTTTTTGAAAATAAAAATCTAAATCTTCAGAAAATCTTTTTCCTTGATAACATCTCCAGATAGCAGTTCCACCATGCAAAACAGGTTTATTTAATATAAAATATACTTCTTTAACAATTAAATCCTGGGCATAGGCTATTTTTCTATGTATTTCTCTCTTCAATCTGACTTGTAAAGGTATTTTTTCCATACTATTTACAAAGGTTATATATTTATATATCTTTCGTTAATACTATATAATTTTGTAAATTAATCTATATTTATTTAATAAAATTAGAACTTTAAACTATTTAATTTCCTTTCAATCTCTTCCAAATCTTGGGACAATTTGTCTTTTTGAATTTGAATTTTTTCTTCTTTTTTTACTTTAGTAACTGTTTTTTCTTTTACTTCTTCTTTAGAGTCAAACCAAGAAACATCTTTAAATTCCATTGTACTTAACAATGATTTTGCTTCTGAACATAATAATTTTAATCTTGCAGATTCTTTTTTCTTCTCTTTATTTATTTGAGAGATTCTATCATATTTTTTCAAAAGAAAAGTTGAAAGTCTTGCAGATTCCAATAAACTAGTTCTTAGTTCTAGTTGTTCTGGAATTCTTACAAAAACTTCACCTTTAGAATCTGAATTTGGCATTTTAAACTTCAAATAAATCTTTATCCACTTTCATCAGTTTTTCTCGAATTTCATTTAAAGATGACTGCCATTCCTGCAATTCTTTTTCTTCATCATCTCTTAATCTTGCTAAATTTTTAAGAACTGAATCAGCTTCTTCTAATTTTGCTTTAACAGCTTCTACTGTTTTCATTGATTCTTTATATTTGTCTACTTTTACAAATAAAGGTTTATCATCATGTCTTTCTATAGTTGTAATTGGCGATCTTCTTGGAACAAAATCTTCGAAATTCATTTCTTCTTTTTCCATATTTGGAACTGTTTTTTCAAAACTAAAATCTTCTGATGCCATTACTTTTCTAAACTCTTGGGGTTTTTGAAAAGATTCTTTAGAATCAACTTGCTCATCATAGAATGGAAAATTAGGTTCTGATAATTTGGGAAATTCTGGCAAAGGCAGCATTTTTTCCTCTTTTTTCTTTTTATTAAATAGTCCCATTAAATACACCCTCTTATTACGAAGCTTAACTTCTTATATTAAGATTTCTTATTATTTATGAGTAGTTATATTTATAAATAAGGCTTTTTAGAGAAAATTTTATGAATAGAATTAATGGTTATATTGTATTTCCTAAAGAAACAGATAAGACTTACTTATATGTTTCTGGACAAGTAGTTATTACTTATTTAGGTACACAAATTATTGACTTTTCTGGAGATATAAAAAAATTAAGTGAAATTAAAGAATTAATTGAAAATAAATCAGTAGAAAATAAAGAAATCAAATTAAGTGAAAAAGAAGTTATATTTTTATTAGAAACTGGAAGAAGATTTAAGAAACTTAGATTTAGATTTGGTAAAATTGGAGATAAACTTCTAGAACAAATATTAACAGAAAACAGATAATTNTGAAAACAATCTATAGTTTAAATAATGGATAAATTCATAAAATATCAAAATAGCTTTTTATTTATGCCTGATTTAAACGAAATAAAAATAAAATTGCAAAAGTTTACGTCTGAGAGAGACTGGGATAAATACCATAATCCTAAAGATCTTTTAGTTGCTTTAGTCAGTGAAATTGGCGAATTAGCTGAATGTTATAGGTGGTTAGATAATGAACAAGTTCAGAAAATAAATGAAGACTCTGAAAAAAGAAAGAAAATTGAAGGCGAGTTAGCTGATATTTTTATTTATTTAATAATTATATCTTATAAAAGTAATATAGATATTTTAAAAGTAATAGATGAAAAAATTGAAAAAAATAAATTAAGATTTCCTATTGATAAATTTAAAGGTATTCATACTAATCCAATAATTGGATTAAAATATTAAATAAAGTAAAAGTTTTTATATTCTTAATTATTGATTACAGTATGGAAGTTCTAACTGAAAAAGATGCAGAAGATTTTTTAGAAAAGAAAGGTTTTCCTGTTGCTCGAAGATCATTTGCTACAAATTTAGATGATACTATTCAAGCATCAAAAAAAATAAAGTTCCCTTTAGTTTTAAAAATTGTTTCTAAAAAAATATTACATAAAAGTGATGTTCATGGTGTTAAAGTAAATATTAAGAATGAAAATGAATTAAAAAAGGCTTTTGAAGAACTTAAAAAAATAGAAAACTTTGAAGGTGTGATTATTCAAGAATATTTAGAAGGGCAATGTGTTTTAGTGGGATTAAAAAATGACGCTACTTTTGGACATGTTTTAGTTTTTGGTTTAGGAGGAGTTTATACCGAAATTTTGAAAGATGTTTCTTTTCGCGTTTGCCCTATAAAAGGCAAAGATGCAATTGAAATGGTAAAAGAAATTAAAAGCTATAAAATTTTAGAAGGTGTAAGAGGAGAAAAAGGAGTAAATTGTTATGCTATTTATAGGGTTTTATTAGCTTTATCAGAATTAAGCAAGAAATTCAAAAATATTCAAGAACTTGATATTAATCCTTTAATCGTAAATGAGAAATATGCTAAAATTATTGATGCTAGAATTGTTATGAACTAATAATTAGTAAGAAACGTAATACAAACTATTAAAAATACTTTATTCTTTATTAAATTATGTTAAAAATTGATTTACATACGCATTGTAATGAAGATCCCAGAGACAAGTTCATTAGACATTCTGCTAAAGAATTAATAGATCATGCAGCTAATTTACATTTTAATGTTTTATCAATAACCTGTCACAATAAAGTTGTTTATTCTGAAGGGTTGCAAGAATATGCAAATCAAAAAAATATTTTATTAATTCCTGGAGCTGAAAAAGATATAGAGAATAGACATGTTTTATTATATAATTTTAAACAAGAAGAAATAGACCAAATAAATAGTTTTGAAGATTTAAGAAATATAAAGAAATCGCATCATTTTGTTATTGCACCACATCCTTTTTATGTTCAATTAAATCCATTAGATCCAAGACAAATTTCATTATTTTCAAGATTAGAAACAAATATTGATTTATTTGACGGCATAGAATTTTGCCATTTATATACAAAAAGTCTTAAAGGACCTAATGAAAAAGCGACAAGAATTGCAAATAAATATCATTTACCTTTAATTGCAGGTTCAGATTTACACCACATTAAACATATGGACTCTAATTTCTCTTTTGTTGATGCTAAAAAAAACATAAAATCAATATTTAATGCTATTAAAAATAATAAAATAGAAATCTCTTCAAGACCTAGACAGCCATTAGAATTAACAAATATGCTTGCTTTCTTTACAACTGGATCTTTAAAAACAAAAGTATTTAATAATTTAAAACCAAGTCTGAACTAAAATGTTTATCTCTTTAATAGAAATTCTTTACTTAGTAATTTTGGTTTTTGCAATCGGATATATTTTTTCTAATTATATTAAAAGACCAAGAACTGAGATTGATATTATTGAAGATAATAACTACTTTAACTGGGAAGATATTAAATTTGCAGCAATTATTGCTGCTCCAGCAGTTATATTACATGAATTAGGACACAAATTTGTGGCTTTGTTTTTTGGATTAAATGCTGTACTGCACATATTTTGGGAAGGCTTGGGATTAGGAATATTTTTAAAATTAATTAATGCACCATTTTTAATTTTAGCTCCAGCTTATGTGTCTATATCAGGCAATGGTACTGCCTTTCAAGGAATGATGACCTCGTTTGCAGGACCTTTTATGAATTTATTATTATTTTTAATTTCTTATTTGATATTAAATAGATCTAAATTAACTAAGAATCAAGCAACTATTTTGTATATGACTAAACAGATTAATTTAATGTTATTTATTTTTAATATGTTACCAATTCCACCTTTAGACGGCTATAGTTTTTTTTCAAATTTATTTAAAATTATTTTTTAATAATTAAACCTTTTCTCATATTATTTATGATCAAACCATTCAAGAATAATACTTACAATTCTAATTTCATCTGTTTCAACAGTATAAATTACTCGCCATCCATTTGGCAAATCATATTTCCATAAGTTAGTTACCCCAAAATTTTGAATGTAAACTTTTGGCCATAGTTTCCTATTAAATATTTTTATTTTTTAATTTTCTTCTTAGAATCAGTTTTTTTAACTTGTTTTATTTTTTTATCTGGTTTTTTCACTTTAGTTTTTACTTTTTCTAGTCTTTTCTTTTGTTTTAATTTTCTTAATTTTTCAGCTTCTTTTTCTTTCTCTAATTTTCTGTTTAAAGATTTTAATTGTTTGTCTTCTAAATCAGCTAATTCTTTTAAATCGTTTTCAACATTTAGAATCTCTTTATTTAATTTATCAATATTTTTTTTATTTTCTTCTTTAACTAAAATTTTACCGCATTCAGGACATTTAAACTGGTATTCCATTGCATTTGTAGCATCAAATCTTACACATTCTCCAGGACAAGCATAATAAGTTTCGTTGCTTTCTTTGTCAAGTCGTTTTTTTAACATAGTTATTTTATTTTTCTTTAAATTAAGAGATAATTCTTTAGCTAACTTCATATTGAATGACCAAAAATAAATGTACCATCCTTTTGTCTTATCTTTTTTTCTTGTAAAATCAACTAAATTATGGCTATTTAATCTGTATAACATATTTCTAACTTGATTTACTGTTATGTTTAATTTTGCAGCTAATTTGAATTCAGAAACATTACTTTTATTTTTTATTAAATTAACAAGAGGAACAACATCTTTTCCACCTAATTCTAGAATTAAATCATCAATAAACTTATCTAAAATGCTCATGTGATATGAAATATCATGATTTCTATTTAAATAGATTTTGGTATATTAGTTATTACTTATTAATGGAAACTTTTATAATTAGGAATTTTTAAGAAAAATATATGTTTGTTAAAGAAAAACCGAAAAAATCCTGGATAGATACAAATGGATTAGATGGAAAAATTTTAAAAAATATAATTCTAAATTCTGACTGCTTAATTACTGACTTAGATGGAACTATTGCTGATCCTGCAAAACAAATAGCAATTTATGATAATATTTTTAATGGCAGAATTCTTAATCCATTTTTTATTTATTGGGCTGGCAAGACTGGAATTAAACAAATTATAACTGGAAAAGAAGCTGAATCTGACAGCTGGAAAGAATATATCAAACTTTTTTTAAGGAATGTAGATGAATTACACAAAATTGAAGAACAATTTAGCAATGGAAAAGTTGAATCTTTGTTATACCTTGGTGTAAAAGAATTCTATAGATTACTGCCTAGAAATATGCTTAAAATTTTAATGACCAGAAATATTCTTGAAATTGGTGATGCTTTTGCTGTAGAGTTAAATATCAGTATTGTTGCTGATGAAGTTTTCAAGAAAGGAAGAGAAATTGAATTAATAATAAAACAAAATCCTAATTTTAAAAGATATGTTGTTTTTGATGATTATGAACAAGATTTTGAAATTGTTTTAGATGTTTTAGAATTTTATAAAAATAGAGCTGATAAAAGCAAAAGAATTGAAAGTTATTCTGGTATTTTTGTAAGTGATTCTGAAAATAAATTAAATAGAAACGCTATAGCAAATATTGGAAGGAATTATACTAATTTAGTTGATATTGTTAAGGTTGTACAATAAAAAGAGTTTTATACTGGTTTTTATCTAATAATAGAGAGGTGAATATATATTTTTAAGAAATTATTAGTTATATTACTATTTATACTGCCTTGTATAAGTGCTGAAATAGAATATGCAAATTACAAAGATGTAGATCTAAATTTCTATTTAGGTTCAAATATAAGCATTGTAAAATTAAATGACAAAGCAGTTATTGATTATGCAAGTGTAAATGTTTTATTGCTGCCTCAAAACGACAGCAATTTAAAAGTTAGGGATATAAAGTTCAGTTATAAACCCAAAGCTGTTGTAAGTTCCAAACATAAAGCTACTTTTATTTGGAATGAAATTAATGAAAACAAATTAAGTTTTGGAGTAACTTCTAATGTAAATATAAACAATGACTTTTTAAAAATTAGGAAAAAAATTAATTTTCCTGTGAATTTTACTGAGGAATATAAACAATATACATTACCTACTAATTTTATTGATATTAACGAAGTTATAAATGATAAGGCGCATGAAATTGTACAGGGAGAAGATGATATGTATTCTGCAGTTTTTAATATTGCAGAATTTGTAAGAGGAAATATAAAATATGATTTAAATACAATAACTGTAAAAGCAGTACAAAAATCAAGCTGGGTTTATTTTAATAAAAAAGGAGTATGTGATGAAATTACTAATTTATTTATCTCTATGCTGAGAAGTGCAGGTATACCTGCAAGATTTGTTTCTGGAACTGTATACAGCAATATTGATGATACTTGGGGTAATCATGGATGGGCTGAAGTTTATTTTCCTGATTATGGCTGGATGCCGTTTGATGTTACATTTGGACAATATGGATGGGTCGATCCTTCACATTTGAAATTATCTGAAACTTTTGATTCTGGGGAAGATTCTATTGAATATAACTGGAGATCAAGAGATACTGATTTAAGAATGGATCCTTTAACTTTAACTACTAATTTAAATAAACTAGGAAATAAATTTAATTCTTTATTTGATATTAAAATCAGCACTTTAGAAGACAATAAATTTGGTTTTGGAAGTTATGTTCCTATTGAAATAACTGTTACAAATTTGAATGATTATTATTTGAGCACTAACATTGTTTTAACAAAAGCACCAGGATTAATTGATAAAAACTTTAAAAATATTTTATTAAAACCTAAAGAAACTAAAACTTATTATTTTATAGGAAAGTTACAGGATAATTTAAACGGTGATTTTGAATATACGGGAGATATTGAAGCTAAAGAATCTTTTGGAACTAATTCTTTTTTTAATATTTTAATTGGAAAAAATTATAAAATATTTAGTTTTTTAGAAATTAAATCTATTATTGAAAAATTAGATAAAAGAGAAACTAAACAAATATCTCCTTCTTTAAATTTAAACTGTAAAACTGAAAAAGAAAGTTATTATTCTGATGAAGATATAACTATTGAATGTAAAGTAAAAAATAAAGGGAATACTTTATTAAAAGATGTGGAAATTTGTTTTAAAAACAAATGTTCTAAAGTAGAAAGCTTGGGAATAAATAAAGAAGAAACTATTATATTTAAAACAAAAAATGAGAAGAAAATTTCTATATTAGCTGAAAGTGATGATTTAATAGCAAGAGATAATTTAGAAGTTGAAATTATAGAAGTTCCTAATGTATTTGTAAGTGGAATAAGCAATCCTATATTAAATTATAAAGAAAATATAAATTTAAGCTTTACTTTGAATACTGATGTTAAATCTTACAATACTACTATTTTAGTTAATAATAAACTATTTTATTTAAATGATGTTAATGGAGCTAAGGAAATTAGTTTTAATACTAATGGAAAAGAATTGTTAAAAGGGTTAAATGTTAATGTTGTTTATTATGATGTGAAAGGAAATAAATATGATAAAGACTTTAATTTTGATATTAAAATTAATAATTTGCCTTTGTATTTAAGAATTTTTAAGATTATTACTTTTTCTCGATAGGATTAAATATTACCTAATTCATTTAAATAAAATGTACAAATTAATTTTATTTGATTTTGATGGTACAATAGCAGATACAATTGAACTTGGCGTTCCAATATTTAATGAATTAGCTAAAAAACATAATTTTCTGGGAATAAAAAACATCGATGAATTAAGGAATGTTACTTTAAGAGAATTTTTTAAAAACCATGAAGTGCCTAAATTAAAATTTCCTTTTTATTTTAAAGAATTTCTTAAAGAATTACATAAACAAATTGACAAAGTTCAAGTTTATGATGAGATGGATGATGTTGTTAAAAAGTTAAATAAAAACTATAAATTAGGGATAGTTTCTTCAAATTCAAAAGAAAATATTAAGAAATTTTTAAAAATAAATGATTTGGAATTTTGCTTTGATTTTGTTTATAATTACTCTTTATTATTTGGGAAAGCTCAAATTTTTAAAAAAATAATGAGACTTAAAAAACTAGATAAAAAAGATTTAGTTTATATTGGTGATGAATTAAGAGATATTGAAGCTTCTAAAAAGGCTGGAATTGATATTATTTCTGTAACTTGGGGGTTTAATAATAAAGAAATTTTAATGAAGAAAAACCCGACTTTTATAGCTGACAAGCCTAAAGAGATTTTGAAGTTTTTAGAAAAGTAATGTTACATTAATTAATCTTTAATATTGTAAAAATATATAAATTACAAGTTGAAAAGAAAGATTGGGAAAGACCTGAAAGTTATTATTTATTGCCAGGTGTAGATAGAATTGAAGTTTATTATGCTAAAAATGAAACTGAATTGGACAAAATCCCTACTCCTTTGGAAAGAGGTTGGAACTTATTCGCAGGCGGAAATGTGTGTATTCTTGAAGTTCCTGAAGATGAAAGAAAAGAAATTATTGGAAAAATAAGAAATTTAGAATTTGGTTTACAAGATTAAAAATTTTTAATTTTATCTGGAATTTTTATAATTTTGTAAAAAGAGTTTAAACATATTCCAAAGCATAGGATTAAAATTGATAATGAACAACTTAATAAAAATATTAAGATAGTATAATTTTTTAAATTTATTTGATTAGAAATTAAGGCTATTCCAATACCAATTAAATAAGTAAAAATTATAACTATAGCAGTCGATATTATATTCATATGCATTTGAAATTCCAAATCCAATATATTTTTCTTTTTTGTTTCTTCATCCATTTTAATCATAAGTTATTGACCAAACAATTATTAGTACTCCAATAATAAGCGATGGTATAGTTAATACTAATCCAAGATTATATTCATTATTTACTAAAATTGGAATTGAAAATAAAAAACCAAATAAAGTTAATAAAACACCAATTGTTCCGTAAAATGATTTATTTTTTATTTCTTTCATTTTCTAATTAAAATATTAACTCCCTTATTAATATTACTTAGAAAAAATCGAAAATCTTTCAGAAATTAATATTATATTTCGAAAATAATTTACTTTTGTTATATTTTTAGAAAATATTTTCGGTTGAAAATTTCTCTTGAATAATTTATTTTCGTTTAAATTGACTTAAAAATACATTATATAGTAACTTTAGAGTCAAGAAAAGGTTTATATATTAAAAATGTTGAATAAAACTTAATGAAAAATATTAAAATCATTATTAGTGCGTTTATAATTCTTTTATGGAGCTTTACTTTTGCTAAAGTTGATATTACTGGTAAAGTAGTAAGAACATCTTCTGAAACTGGAATTGGATTTTTCCCTGTTTTATCAGTTGTATTTTTACTTATTAGCTTTGTTCTAGTTTGGTTCTACTTAAAGAATGAAGATGAGTATATGACACACTAGAACATTTTTAACAAAAAATTTATACTATTTTTAAAATTTCTTTTAATAATCTTCAATCTTATCAATAATACTTAAAAGTTCAGGTAATTTAAAAATTCCAGCTTCTCCATTTATGTGACCTTTATCTCCAATATTAATAACTAGAGCATTAAGATTTTTTCTTAGAATTGATAAATCTTCAAACCCAGAATATGGGTCTGTTGAAGAATAAATTAAAACAATTTCTTCAGCATGACTTTTTATTTTTTTAAAATTTAATGATGTTTCAACCCATTCTTTTGCAATTTCATCTTCGCCTTCTTCTAAATTTTGCAAAGTTAACCAAGGTGCAACTAAAATAGCTGCTTTGATTTTTTGCTTTTCTTTTAATGATTCTAAAAATCTTAAAATTGTCTGGCAACCGATACTATGACCAATTAAATAAGTTTCATTATTTACTTTTACAATTTTATTTAATTTATCAACCCAATCTTTAATTTTTGGAGTATCTGGATTAGGCATTGCGGGAATTTCAACTTTAAATCCTTTATTTTTTAATTCTTTTTTAACCAAGGAAACCAACTTTCTGTTGTAGTTCCACCCCAACAATGAATTATATAAGCTTGTTTCATTTTAATAAGATTTAGCAATATTTACTAGCTCAATTCCTTTTTTATTACAGACAGCACAATTCTTTATTGTTTTTGGCTGATCTAGAGGGACGTTAATTATTTTTGCACCTTCTATTTTTTCTTTAATTTTGTCTTCACATTCATTTTTTTGGCACCAAAAGGCCTGAACTAATTTTTTATCATTTACTGATTTTACTATTTCTTCAAATTTAGAAACTTCTATTGTATTTTTTTTAAGAAAATCTTTAGCTTTTTTTAATAAATTATCATGAATATTTTCCAATGTTTTTTCTACAGACTCTTTTATTTTCTTTATTTTAATTGTTGATTTTTCTAAAGTGTCACGTCGAACTAAAATAACTTGTTCATTTTCTAAATCTCTAGGACCAAGTTCAATTCTTAATGGAATACCTTTTAATTCATGTTCATTAAATTTCCAACCAGGAGAATAAGCTTCTCTATCATCTATTTCTACTAAGAAATCTTTTAATTCTTCTTTTAAGTTTAAGCATTGTTTTATTACTTTCTCTTTTGTTTTGTCAAATAAAATTGGAACTATAATTACTTGAGTATGAGCTACTTTTGGAGGCATAATAAATCCTTTATCATCTCCGTGCATTATAGTTAAAATACCTAAACTTCTTGTTGTGAAGCCCCAACTATTCTGCCAAACTAATTGTTTCTTTTGATTTTTATCTAGAAACTCTATTTTGAAAGCTTTTGCAAAGTTTTGACCTAATGAATGAGAGGTTGCTGCTTGAATTGCTTTTCCATTTGGCAAAAAAGTTTCAACACTTGTTGTGTATGCTGCGCCTGCAAATTTTTCTTGTTCTGTTTTTTTTCCTTTAATAACTGGGATTGCTAATAATTCTTCATAAACTTTTTTGTAAATATCTAAAATTTCAAAAACTTCTTTGTCTGCTTCTTCTTTAGTTGCGTAAGCAGTGTGACCTTCCTGCCATAAAAATTCTCTAGATCTTAAAAATGGAACTGGTGTTTTAAATTCCCAACGTACGGCACTTGTCCATTGATTTAATTTTAAAGGTAAGTCTCTGTAAGATCTTATCCATTTTGAATATGATTCATACATGATTGATTCTGAAGTTGGTCTTACAGCTAATTTTTCAGATAATTTTGTTTCTCCAGAATGAGTTACCCATGCTACTTCTGGTGTAAAACCCTTTACGTGTGAAGATTCTTTTTTTAATAATGATTCAGGTATAAATAATGGAAAATAAGCATTTTTTACATTTAATTCTTTGAATTTTTTATTTAAATATTCTTGAATTTTTTCCCAAATACTAAAAGAATTAGGCTTGAATACATAACAACCTGAAACTAAAGT
>C687J35174_10009164_pt1 | contig 12460 bp, 9 predicted proteins | sample RifCSPhighO2_01_FD_35174 | JGI IMG/M metagenome (IMG submission 35174) | reverse complement strand
GCGCCCATTCTTTACATCATTAAAGTCAATGATTTAGAAGAAGCGATTGAAGTAAATAATGATGTGCCGCAAGGACTTTCTTCGGCCATTTTCACTAATAATCTTATGGCGGCAGAAACATTTTTAAGCCATCGTGGAAGCGATTGTGGAATCGCTAATGTAAATATCGGAACTAGTGGCGCCGAAATCGGCGGAGCTTTCGGCGGAGAAAAAGACACTGGTGGCGGTCGAGAAGCCGGAAGTGATTCCTGGAAAGCGTATATGAGACGACAAACTTGCACAATTAATTGGTCAAATGATTTGCCGCTCGCTCAAGGAATTAAATTTGGATAGTAATTAGTTCGCCAGTCGGCGAAAAATCGTGTAAAACACGGTTTTTTTATTTTATTTGAAAAAGTTTTTCGGTGTTTTCCACAGTGTGCTGCGCCACTTCTTCAAAACTCAATCTTTTCCACTCGGCGATTTTACGCGCCACAAATTCAACATAGGCCGGTTCATTGCGCCGACCGCGATACGGCGCCGGCGCCGCAAACGGCGCATCGGTCTCAAGTAAAATTTTACCTATCGGTACAAACTTCACAACTTCTCTATATTCAGATGCAAATGTTATCGGGCCGGCAAAGCTGATATAAAATCCCAAATCAAGAAATTTTTCAGCGGTTTCTTTTGATCCGGAAAAGAAATGAGCCACCCCGTTGCCATTTAAAATATTTAAATTTTCATATTTCAAAATTTCAACCGCGTCTTCATAGGCATCTTGTGTTCCGACAGAAGGCCGACAATGAAAAATCATTGGCTTATTTAATTCTTTCGCTAGTTCGATTTGTTTTATAAAAATCTCTTTTTGCCTTTTAATTTCTGTTTCACTTGGCGAACGAAAATAATCCAGTCCGCACTCGCCTATCGCGACAACTTTTTCGTTTTTCGCCAATTCTCTGTATTTATCAGCATCAAAATTTTCTTTCAAATTATCATTTGGATGCAAACCAATAGAAGCCCACATAAAATCCGGATATTTTTTAGCGAGCACTATGGCTTTTTCGGATTCCTTAAAATCAGTTCCGACATTTATCGTTTTAATATCAAAATTGCGAAGTTTTTTTATAATTTCTTCGCGGTCATTGTCAAATTGACGGAAATGAAGATGAGAATGAGAATCAAACAACATTTAATTCAACTGTGGGAACAAAATTATCGATTTTTTAGTTTTTATTTGTCTAACAATCTTCTCCGAAGTTTCAGGTAAAAATGGGGCCAGTAAACGACCAATTTCAGATATTAAATATAAAAGCGAACCGATAATTTCTTTAAATTCTTTTAAATCAATATCTAAAATCCAAGGTTTTTTTTCGTCTATATATTTATCCCCTAAGGCGATAAGCCACCAAATGGCAATAAGCGCATCATCAAATTTCAATTCGCTAATAGATTTTTCGATTTTTTTTTCCACCTCTTTTACCGCAACAACAAAATTCTTATTTGATCGCGATGGGATTTTTCTCTTTTGCGCCAATGTTAAAACTCGTGCCACTAAATTGCCGAGTCCTTTGGCTAAATCGGCGTTATACCTTTTCTCAAATTTATCATAAGTGAAATTGCTATCATCTGAATAAGGAAATTCGCGTAAGAAATGGTATCGTACTGGGTCAACACCATATTTTTTAGTAAGTTCCTCTGGCACAATAACATTGCCGACAGTTTTTGATATTTTATCGCCTTTTACATTTATAAATCCGTGAACAAATAGGCGCTTAGGCAAGGCCAATCCCGCTGAAAAAAGCATCCCTGGCCAAATAGCGGCATGAAATCTTAAATTATCTTTTCCTATGATTTGCAAATCTGCCGGCCACCATTTTTGAAATTTTAATATATCGATATTTCGAGTTGAACCGTAACCAATTGCAGAAATATAATTTACCAAAGCATCGCACCAAACGTACATAGTTTGGGTCGGATCATCGGGAACCGGAATCCCCCACGATAAATCTTTGGCCGGACGAGAAAAACTGACATCATCCAAACCACTTTTAATTAAAGAAAGTATTTCGTTTCGCCGGGATTCGGGAATTATTTTAAATTTATCGGAAATAATAGCCGATTCAATTTTTTTGGAATATTTGGAAAGATGGAAAAACCAGTTTTCTTCCTCAACAACTTCCGGTTTTCTTTGGTGATCACGGCATTTTCCATTTATCAAATCCTTTCCAGTAACAAACGCTTCGTGACCCACGCAGTAAAGCCCATGGTATTTTTTCCAGTAAATATCATTGGATCTAACTAATTTTCGCCACATTTTTTGGGTAGCGGGCCAGTGGCGTTTTTTATCGGTTGTTCGGATAAAATCATCACTTGAAAGATTAATAATTTTTTTAAGCTCTTCGAATTTGATTGAATTTTCATTAACTAATTCTTGTGGCGTTTTGCCCTGTGCTTTTGCGGTTCTTGATATTTTAGCGCCATGTTCATCGGTACCTACTAAAAATTTAACATCTTTTCCCTTTATACGCTCATATCGCGCCAAAACATCTGCCGCTAAAGGATCTAAAATGTGCCCGATGTGCGGACCGGCATTTGAGTAAGGAATGGAAGTGGTTACATAAAATTTTTTATTTGTTTTTGCCATTTTTAACAATTAAATAAACTCCGACCGATGCGGCACCAAGCAAATCAAACATTAAATCAGTCAACGTATCAAAATAAATAGTGATGCCTTTTGGAAGTAATTCAAAAGCTCCGTATTGATAAATAAATATAAATTCATACCATTCCCATATTACTCCGAGTATTAAAGCGCCGCCAGTAAAAATTATAATTTTCATTAAAAACACAGTTTCTGTTTTGTGATATTTGCGCGTGGCATCAAAAATAAATCTGATAAAGAAAAAGGCGTAAACCCCGCCTAGAAAATGAATGTAGTTAGAAATCTGCCAGCTAAATAGCGACATCAGACCAAAATACCAACCAATTAAAAAAGAAACCAGAACGATGAAGCCGCCTAAAAATAATAAAAATAGAAATTTTATTATCACTATATTAGTGTTTCTGAATTTATATTTTCTGCAGGCGCGACCGCCAGCCCTACTGGAGAAGCAGCTGATCGACGTTTTGCTAAGTCGGTAAAAAATTCGTCAACCACCGCCGCCAAAGGAACAGCTAAAAGAATACCCAAAATTCCTCCTAATTTAGCGCCTACTAAAATAGCAAGAATAACCGCTACCGGATTAAGTCCAACAAGTTTTTTTATAAGAAGCGGCACCAAAATGTGATTTTCAAGCTGCTGAATCGCAACAAAAAAAACAAGAGTCCAAAGCCCTAAAACAGCCGATTGAGACAACGCTAAAAGCGTTGCAAGACCACCGGCTACTATCGGACCAACAAAAGGAACGATTTCCAATACACCTACAACTATGGCAATAAGAAAAGCATATTTAACTCCTAAAATCCAAAGCCCGATGCCGACAACTACCGCCATAAAAATACTTAAAATCAACTGGGCTTGCAACCAGCGGCCCATTTTTTTTTGAGCCCTAACCCACAGACCATGTGCATAGGCCTCGAATTGGGACGGCATCACCGAACTTAAAAAATCATCTAAAGCACCTCGGGATAAAGACAGATAAAAAGAAACGACCAGAACTACCAAAAAAGAAACAATACCGCCAAATATTGATGAGGCGTAAGAAATCAGCGAAGTAAAGCTTGGTATTTGACCGGTCAGTTGAATTAACAAATCGTGAAGATTCGCGGAAAGGCCCGGTAAAAAGGTTATGGTGCCNGCGGCTTCTTCTATTTTGCCGAAGTAAGTCGGATAATTCTCTGAAAAATCGCGAATCTGATCAAGTATAAGCGGCAAAATAATATAAATTAGAGCTGCAAAAAAAACAAAAAACAAAATGTAAATTACAATTAAAGATAGGAGTCGTGGAATTTTTTTGTTTTCAGAATATTGAAGCAGTGGTTCAAGCGCCGAAGAAATAATTATAGCAAAAATCAAAACCGCTATGATATCTCGCACCATAAAAATCAAAACAACCAAGGCACTAATTAAAAGCGCCCAGAGCATTGTTTTGGGTGAAATTTCTATAATTGTTTTTCTGCTTACTGCCATAACAAATTTATTATGGCTTAATTGTACTATATTTTTAATAAACTGGCAAATTGCTCCTCATTTTTATATGGGCCAATAATGGCCAAGTTCAATTTTTCGGGTTTTAAAATATATTGCGCCACTCTTAAAATGTCATCAGAAGTTACATCTTTAATTTTTTTTATCACATATTCCGGTTTTAAGATTTCTCTTTTTAAAATTTCTTGGAAACCATAAAAACTGGCGAGTTCATCGGATGTCTCAATACCTAAAATCAAACTGCCTTCCAGATGTTCTTTTGCTTTATTCAGTTCTGCCGCACTCACCTTGATATTCTTAATTTTTCGGTATTCTTCAAGAATTGCTTTAATGATTTCTTTCATCCGCCGATTATCTATTCCGGCCCATGTAGCCAGGTTGCCTGTATCCGTTGATTCATCAGAAAATGTCCTTACATAATAAGCCGCGCCCATTTTGTCTCGAAGTAATTGAAACAGACGTGAAGACATCCCACCGCCCAAAATCGTTGCTAAAACATCGACCGCGTAGCGTTGCTTGTCGAAAATATTGTAAGACCTTACCCCCAGCGCGATATGAGTTTGATCGGTTTTTTTATAAAAAACTTTAATTTCAGGCTTTTTTTGAAACTCTTTGGCCGGAATTTTATCTTTTCCTTTAGCATCGCTGATGGACCTAAAAAGTTTTTTTATTTTATTAACTATATTGTCATGCTTAATCATCCCGGAAACAACCACAACAGTTTTGGGTGCGACGTAATGATCGCTATGGTATTTAACAAAGTCATTGCGCATTAGTTTGGCAATAATTTCTTTTTTACCTGCCGTGTCCCAACCGGCCGGCTGATCGCCATATAAAAGATCTGTCCAGATGTCACCAATTTTTCTCGCCGGATTGTCTTCGTACATATTAATCTCTTCAATAATCACTCCTCTTTCCTTATTAATTTCTTCCTGTTTGAACTTAGGATTTAAAGTAATGTCGGACACAATGTCGAGCAATAAATCTAAATGCCGACNATTGGCTTTAGCGTAGTATCCGGTATATTCCTGTCCGGTAAAAGCGTTGTATTGACTGCCGATTCTATCAAGNGGTTCAACGATAGCTAGTGGTGTTGATCGCTTGCCGGTGCCCTTGAAGGTCATGTGCTCTAAAAAATGAGAAATGCCGTTTATTTTTTTGGTTTCGTATTTTGAACCGGTCGCCACAAGTACCAAAACGGTTACCGTTTTGGTATCGGCCATCGGCACAGTAATAATCCTTAAGCCATTAGGTAATGTGGTTTTTTTATACATTTAATTTATCATCCAGATAATCTTCTAATCCTTTTATCGCTATTCTCTCTTGCTTCATTGTATCTCTATCGCGAACCGTAACTTTTTTGTCTTCAAGAGAGTTAAAATCAACTGTAACGCAAAACGGGGTTCCAAGCTCATCTTGACTATAGTAACGCTTTCCAATATTACCCCTATCATCCCAAGCCGTCATAAATTGCGGCCGCAAATTATCATAAATTTTTCTCGCTAATTTTATAAGCTCAGGCTTGTTGGCTAAAAGCGGAAAAACCGCCGCTTTATAGGGCGCCAATATTGGCGGTAACTTAAGTAAAACTCTGTCATTATCTTCTGCATAATGTTCTACTAAAACAGCTAAGACAGAACGATCAACTCCCCATGTCGGCTCAATTACGTGGGGCCAAAATTCTTCGTTCGTTTCCGGATTTTTATATTTTAAATTCTGGCCAGAGAATTTTTCATGATTTTTTAAATCAAAATCCGTTCGGTAAGCCAAGCCATAAAGCTCGTTTGTGCCAAAAGGAAACTCATAATCAAAATCAACGGTTTTTTTAGAATAATGCGCCCGATCGCTTTCAGGAACCTCTCTTTCATGGATTTTTTTAACATCAATCCCTAGTCCTTTAATCCAATCAATCATCTGCTTTCTCCAATATTCAAAATGTTTTTCCCAATCTGCTTCGCTAATAAAATATTCAATTTCCATCTGTTCAAACTCCCTCGTCCTGAAAATAAAATTTCCCGGAGTAATCTCGTTGCGAAACGCCTTACCCATTTGGGCAATGCCAAAGGGAATTTGTTTTCGGCTTGTATTTAAAACATTTTTAAAATCAACAAACATTCCTTGAGCGGTTTCCGGGCGAAAATAAACAATATTTGCAGCATCTTCCGATAATCCGAGAAAAGTTTTAAACATTAAATTGAAACTTTTCGCTTCGGTAAAATCTCTGCCATTGCAATCCGTGCAAACATAACGCCCGCCATCAATGGTCAACGAATCGGTCCTAAACCGATGATGACAATTTTTACATTCTATAAGAGCGTCGGAGAAATTTTTTAAGTGCCCACTCGCTTCCCAGACCTTAGGATTCATAATCAAGGCCGCATCAATGCCAACCATATCGTCTCTTTCCTGAACAAATTTCTTCCACCAAAGTTGTTTGATATTGTTTTTTAATTCAACACCCAATGGACCATAATCCCATGAATTTGCTAGCCCCCCGTATATTTCACTGCCCGGAAAAATAAACCCCCGCCTCTTGCAAAGCGACACAATTTTTTCCATTAAACTGCTTTTTTTATCGATCCTTTCTTCCATAAATAGTAAAAAAGCTATTAAAGTTAATAGAAAATTAGCATGTTTTTATCAATACATCAAATAATGAATTACGGCTGGACACGGCCTTTTTGGAAACCTATGCCTGAATCATCAGGCATATCTGTCCGAAGCGTAGGCGCCATTGCCGTAATGTTAATGCCGGTAAAAACGTCTTCTGCTATTAAATTTGAATCACCGATGACCGACATAATAGTATTTACGTTTTTTATCGAAGGCATTAACGCCACCTGAAAAATCACTTCATATGGGTCAAGCAGTACGCCAGTGCCAGCCGGCAATTTCCCGATGTTCCAAGTAAGTTCGCTGGTCCGGTCATTGTACTCTAATGTGGCGGCACCGGCGCCGGCTTTTTTACTCTGCCAACTGATGCCTTCCGGCAAAACTGTTTTAACGATAACTTTATCAAGATCATTACTATAATTGGTAACCTGCCAGTGGATGGTGTAAGTCGTGGTTTGACCTACTTTAGGCGGCAAAGGCCCGGAATTTTTTATAACCGCGTCATAATAATAACCTTTGGTTTTAAGCTCTGCTTTTGTGTTTACTTTCAAAGCCAAGTCATTTGAAACCGAAAGTAACTCAACCGCTAATGACGATGGTATGGTTGATGTTTCTATTGTCGCTAAAACTTGAAGTAAAAAATTTTTATCCCTGAAAGTCCTTATTACATATCGGGGCTTAACATTGATTTGAAATTCTACTTCACCAGTAGCAGTCGGTGATAAATTCCTAAGCTCCGTCGTATTTCCGGCATTCCAAGTAATAGTATTATCCGAACCGCTGTAAAAACCTTTGGTTTTAAGAGAAGAAAAATCATACATCAAACCATCAAGCTTGGCTTTTAAAACAACGTCGGACAGGGAAATACTGGTATTATTTTTATAATTAATTTTAAATTGTAGAAAATCACCCGGATTAACGGTGGTGTTAGGCTGGTTGTTTACCGATATATCTATTTGAAGAGGCGGGACAGCTAGATTGATTTGAGCCGAACTGCGACTAAATTTAAAAAATTTATCACTTTCCCGAACACCAATGGCTAATTCAAAATTGGCGTTTTCGATATTTCTTAAAATTCCCACAACGGTGATATCGCCTTCTTCATTCGGATTTAAATCGCCTAAATTCCAAACATTATTGCTTTTTGCCGGCATTTGATCTGAAGATACAAAATTAAAATTTTGGGGATAGCTTGCTTCAATTGAAACGTTTTTGAAAATCTTCTCAGTGTTATTTTTATAATGGATTACATAAATATTTCTGATATTCGGCAAAACCGTTTCCGGCGTTTTAAAATTAAGGGAAAGCGCCGAACCATTTATCGCCACATCTTTAACCGCCTCATTTTCAAAAGTTGAGGCGGTGTTTTGCGGTTTATAACTTAAAACCGCTTGAAGTTTCTGAATGCTTTTATCCGAACCCACCAAAGCCAAACTGACTTCAATCTTGCCGCCGCCGCCAATGCCTATACTCCCCAAATCAATATTTTGAACCATTTTGTCGCCAGTAACTACCGCTTCTTGCGGATAACGAACTGTTAGGCCAGCGTTTTGAAGAATTTGATTAGTGTTATTCCAATAAGAAATTAGATAAGTAACCTGCTCTCCGCTTGCCGCTTGAGTTGGACCAGAAATATTAAAATCAACCCGCGATTTTTTAAACGAAGTCAGCCAAAAATAAAAACCAATACCGCTTAAAATAACAACAACAAGAAAAACAATGCTAGCAATAATAAGAATTTTTTTTTGCCGGGAGCTAAAAAAACGAATAGCTTGCGGTAACGATGGGTCAGAAAACTCCGGCAATGCCTGAGATGAAGGAATTTGGATCATTATTAATAATTATACCACAGGGCCTCTTCTAAATTATCCCCAAATCCCATTATTTTAATGAAATCTGATTTATAAGCGCTCAAAAATTTATCGTTGTCCACTTCAATTTTGTCGGCTTTTGAAAAACTTTCTAAAATATAGCTCCATAACATTTCATCTTTTTGTGAACCCTTTAGCATAAAGCAAGTAAAATCGGCCATTTTGGCAAAAAGGGCAGCTTGAGCCGGTAATGTATTTTGGCTTAAGAATTTCTGATAAGACAAAGCAGTGGTAATAAATAAATCGCCATTTTTTTTGGTCGCCAATTCAACCCAAACAATATTAAACGGCTCTAAATGACCGGAAAGTTTGGCGTTGATTTTACGAACACTGCCGGCAATCGCCTTAACCTGTCCAAAATCTTCAGTATATAAACTATAAATACGATCGGCCTCAAAAATATCTTCTCTTTTTAAAACTATTGCATTAGTTTGGTAAGTAGCCATCCGTAAGTTATTAGTTATTAGTTGTTAGTTATTAGTTGTTAGGATTTTTGAATGCCTATCCAAATCGGTTGATTCTCCAACTTAAAATGACGGTCTATGAGCAATCCATTTTTAATCGCGCCGATAAATTCAATGGCCTTTGCGTCTACACTAGTCATAAGATTTTCTTGTTGTTTTTTAACTGTGTTTCCTAAATCGGCATCATTAATTTTGAAATAAATTTTTATAAAATCTTTTGGCGCCAATCCACCATCTCTTCTCATTTCCTGAATTTGCCTCGTTAAATCTCTCACAATACCCTCTTCTTTTAATTCGGGAGTAATTATCTTATCCAATTCAAAATCATTTTTAATATTTTTATCAAAAACGATTTCTTTCACATTCACTTCGTCTTTAATTAAGTTAATAAGTTCTTCATTATTTTTTAAAAATTGAAAATTAGAAATTGAAAATTTGAGCGCAGCGAGTGGTTGCCTTACCTTGATCCCCGCTTCCGCCCTAAGCGCCAACCCTTTAGCGGAAATCTCCCTAACCAAATCCATCTGTTCTTCTAATTTTATGCTGATAAATTTCTTATCCGATTTAGGCCAGTTGCAGAGATGGATCGATTCTGGCATCTTTTTTTCTCTTAAGAAAAAATAAATTTCCTCGGATAAAAAGGGCAGAAATGGAGCGATAAGTTTTGCTAAATCGAGCAATATTAAATAAAGAGTCGCAATTGCCAATTCTTTTTCGCGCTCTGATTTTGGTCTTTGAAATCTGCTTCTCGAACGGCGGATATGCCACAAAGAAAGATCTTCTATAAAAAATTCTTCAATTGCTCGACTAGCGGAAGCAGGGTTGAATTTGTCCAAATTTTTAGTGACTGTTTCTATTAAATTATTAAGACGCGATAAAATCCAACTATCCAATAAAGAGCTTGGAGCTTGGGGCTTGGGGCTTGGTCTATTTTTTAATTTTCTAAGTTCTAAGTTCTTGGTTCTGAGTTCACACGAAGCATAGGTTTTAAAAAAGGTGAAACTGTTCCAAAGATTGAGAAGTTTTCTTTCCGATTCTTTGGCCGGCCCATAGCCGAATTTTAGGTTATCTGCCGGATTTTGCTTAACGTACATCCAGCGCATAACGTCAACGCCTATTTTTTCCGCTGCCTCGTCAAACCAGACAGTATTTCCTTTTGATTTATGCATCTCTTCTCCTTTTTCATCCCTAACCGAAGCATAACCAAAAACCGTTTTCATCGGCGGCGCTTTTTCTAAAACCGTGCTCATTACAATTAAAGAATAAAACCAATTTTTAAATTGGCCAGGAAATGATTCGCAAACCAACTCTGCAGGAAACCATTTTCGCCAAAATTTTTTATTTTCAAAGTATTCCATTGTTGAATAAGGCACGATGCCAGCGTCTAACCATGGATTGCCAACGTCTAAAATGCGCGAAGCTTTCTTACCACATTTAGGGCATTTAATTTTGATCTCATCAACGTAGGGCCGATGTAAATCCAAATCGCCTTCATTATTATATGGCCAGTTGTGGCCAATTATTTCAACGACAGAACCGGTAACTCCATCAATGTTAAGTTTTTCAAACGATTCTTCATTTTTGTAACCCTGATAGGCGCTGGNAGCCGCGACTATCGGATTAGCATGACTGATAATTAAAATTGTTTTGCCTTCATAGTTTTTATCTAATTCTTTGAGAAAATCAGTCATTCTTTTTTGGACATCTTTTAAATTTTCACCGCCCGGCGGCTTAATTGCGTATTGATCTGTTTTATTACCTCCAAAAAGCGCATGCCATTCTTTATGAGTGCGCCCATTATAGGCGCCAAAATTATGTTCACGAAGCCGTTTATCGTAAATTATCTTTTTGTTTAAGGCACCGGCAATAATTTGCGCCGTTTCTTTCGTCCGCAAAATATCAGAAGAAAAAATCAAATCTATATTCTTTTTCCTAAACCATGGAATGAGTTTTCCAATTTCTTTGGCACCTTTTATCGTTAAATGATATTTATTTTTTTCCGGATAAGAAGAAATTATTTTGAGCCAATTGTTTTCGGCTTCTCCATGGCGCAGAAATATATAATTATTAAGTTTTTTTGGCGATAGTTTATCAAAATCAGCAAGCGAACCGACAACTTCAAAATTGCCGCATCGACACTCAAAAATCGGCAGCGCCAGTCCCCAATATCTTTTCTTTGAAATCAGCCAATCGGACATATTTTTTAGCCAATCAATTTCTCTTTTAAGACCAAAAGAAGGAATCCACTTTATTTTTTTGGCAATTTCTATGAGCGGTTTTCTTAATTTATCCATTGATATGTACCACTCGTCGGCAATTTTCCACACCAGTTCGGTTTTGCATCTCCAACAAATGGGATAACGATGGGTGTATTTTGGAGCATCAAAAAGAAAACCAGCGGTTTTTAAATAATCAATGATTATTTCTGGATGTTCTTTGGCATTTTTACCACTGAATTGACCCAAATTTTTAAGATAAACAGCCGCGTCGTCAATTAAGTTAACTGCCGGAATTTTTCTGCCAAAGGCGGATCCGCCCCTGGCGGATAATTTTTTGGCCAATCTGTAGTCCTCAACTCCTTGGCCGGGCGCTATATGAACCAACCCCGTTCCTTCTTCCTCGCTAATCGGCAAAATGCGGGAATCAGTTATAACAACTTTGTGGGTGTAACCGGATAAAGTTTTTTTAACGGCCGGCAAATTATCAAAAGGCGACCTGTAAGTTAACCCAACTAATTCTTTTCCTTTAAATGTTCTAATAATTTTGAGGTTCAATTTTTCCGCCGCCGTTTTTATAAGATAATACGTGTTGCCGCTAACTTCTCCCGTCGCCTCTGCGTAAATTTTATCAATGTCCACGGCTACCGCCACATTTCCGGGAAGAGTCCAGGGAGTTGTTGTCCAAACTAAAAGATAGGTATTTTTTTTGTTGGAAATGTTTGAAGCTCGGTTTCCAACAATGGGATACTCTATGTAAACCGAATCATGGGTAACTTCTTTATAATCTTCAGTCAATATTTCATGCTGGGAAATAGCCGTGCCGCAACGCCAGCACCAAGGAACAACATCAAGTCCTTTATAAAGCAGCCCCTTTTGATGGCATTTTTTTAAAAAATGCCAGATAGCGATATTATTTTCATTAGACATTGTGTAATAACTGTTTTCCCAGTCCATCCATTGGCCTAATCTAATTGACTGGTTTGTTTGAATTTCAGAATATTTTCTCACGCGCTCTTTGCATTTTTCAACGAACCGGGCAATTCCGTATTTCTCAATATCTTTTTTTGACTTAAAACCCAGCTCTTTTTCCACCTCTACTTCCACCCAAAGGCCTTGAGCATCAAAACCATTTTGAAACCTCTGGTCAAAACCTCGCATGGCCTTATA
>C687J35174_10009158_pt1 | contig 12462 bp, 13 predicted proteins | sample RifCSPhighO2_01_FD_35174 | JGI IMG/M metagenome (IMG submission 35174) | reverse complement strand
AAACCGTTCGTAGCGCACGCACTCGCCGAGTCGCGTCAGAGCGCGGGTTCAGTAGAAAACATTCTTAAGGCCGCGAACCTGAAAAAGGGAACTGTCACGTATACAAAAGAACCATTTGACCTGAAGGCACTCATCGTAGGGGCAGTTGAGAAGGCGAAGCCGGTGGCAGAGGAGAAGAATCTCTTTCTTTCCTTCGTTGCCGCCGAAGGAGCATCGTATCAGATGACCGGAGACAAAGGACAAATCAACGACCATGTACTGCGTAACCTTATTGATAATGCCATCAACTACACGCCGGCAGGCTCGGTGGCGGTCTCCCTCAAGCGAGACGGCACGAAGATCGTGTTTGCGGTAAAAGATAGCGGCGTCGGCATCACTGAAGAAGACAAGGAGCGGCTCTTCACCGAAGGCGGCCACGGCAAGGATTCGCAGACGGTGAATGTCCACTCGACCGGCTACGGCCTCTATATCGCGAAGCAGATAACCGAGGCGCACGGCGGCACTATCCGCGCCGAGTCCGAAGGAGCGGGCAAGGGCTCCACCTTCATCGTGGAACTCCCTGTGTGATGTAATAAGGGGCGTGCTTCTATTGTTCGGTAGAGTTAGAATGGCACAATGCAGGCTAGACCGATAATCTTGAAATTTGGGGGAAGTATTATTACTGATAAGCGAAGCGGGAAGCCAGTCGTTAGGACTCGTTTAATAAAACGGCTTGCACGAGAAATCGCACATGTGCGCTCCAACAAAGTAGCCAAACAGCATCCACCACTGATTCTTCTATATGGAGCTGGTTCGTTTGGGCACCCGCTGGCTCATAAGTATCGACTCTTGGGAAGAACACTTTCAATCGAAACTCTTGTTGGTATGGCAAAGACCACTTCCACCGTGTGCAAACTCGGCATAGCACTCACCGACATTTTTCTTGAAGAAGGAGTTTCTGTGGTCCCACTCCAAACAAGCTCGTTTGTGCAAGAACAAAAAGGGAAACTTGTCATTACCAATTATCCTCTCATTGAAGACATTCTTTCTCATGGAGGAATACCTATGTTCGGAGGAGATGTAATTATCGCTGATCGCCGCCGTACAGCCATTGTGTCTGCCGATACACTTGCTTCGGAGCTCGTTCAGCACTTCCGTAGCCAGAAGCTGCTGTTCGCGACGGATGTAAACGGTGTGTATAAGAGATTTCCGGCACAAAATCATGAAAAACCGCTTAGTGTAATTTCCCGAAAGGAGTTGCAAGTCATGACCACATCGCACGTTGTCAAAAAAATCGCTCTTGATGTAACGGGGGCTATGGCGGGGAAACTGCGGGCGCTTCTTCCTCTCCGGAATTGCACGGTAACCATTTTCAATGGCTTATTTCCGAATACTCTTACAAAGGTATTGCGCGACGAAATGCTGGGTACTCGCATCGTACTATAAAAAAGAAGCGCGCATCAGCCGTGAAGCAGATGCGCGCGAATTTGTATTGCAATGTCCCTCATCTCATTACAAGGGTACCGAGGTCTCTAATGGTGCTGGAGGACAACAGTGTCGGCAGACAGCGCCGCTCTTATTTTTGATGTAATCGGAAAGCATCTCCCGAGCTCCTTGACGAAGCCAGAGCGTGATGGCGTCTTTTGGAAGCATCCAAGTGTATCCCCCGATCTCTTCTTCTGACCTCTCGTCAGGGGTTGGTAGAAGCGAGTCCTGAATGTGCCCGGCATAGAGCGAGACCCAGACCCTGGGAACAATTCGGTAGACACCCCGTCGTTCACTCTCGACCGTTATGAAGTTTGCAAGCCCGGGAAGCTCTTCATCAATAAGTCGTGCAATCACCGAATGATCCGGTTCCCCCTTATGTGATGTTTCCATAGGGGGAGAGAACATCCCCGCATATTTCCCGAGGTGCGGCTTCGTTTGTAGCTCTTGGATAATCAGAACTTCGCGGCGGGGATTGCTGACAATGAGTGCGACCCCTCTAACGCGGAGGATGGGCATACCGTGAGTCATAACGCTCTCCTCTGTAGTTAGGTCGTACGACCGATTGAAAGGTCCGCTAACCCTACGAGAATAGTGGTAATGTCTTCCTGTAAGCCCAAGTTCTCAAGTGCTTTTTTCCCTTTTTGCACTAACTCGTGCATCCGCGTTTCGCAGTAAGAGACAGCGCCGATTTCGCGCAAAATTCCTCGCACATCATTGAGTTCATCAATGCTAATCGGATGTTTCCCAACAAAAGATGCGATTTGATTGCGTTGCGTTTGACTCCCGTGCGCCTGTGCAAACACCGTAAGAAGTGTTTCCTTACCTTCCTCAAGGTCTGAAGTAACAGGTTTCCCAACTTCTTCTTCAGAGCCGAATATTCCAAGGAGGTCGTCCTTGACCTGGAAGGCTATCCCGATAGGTATCGCATATTGCGAAATTGTTTCGAGTTTTTCGGCACCCGCACCGGCGAGGATCATACCGAACTGAAGTGGTCCTTCGAATGTGTAGCAGGCGGTTTTGAATCGATGGATTTTCGTAATTTCTTCCTCGCTCACCATCCTCTTGAGAGGGGTGAGGATATCGAGAACTTGACCGATGACTGTGACATCCACCGTGGCATGCATTTTCTTCAGAGCAAGAAGCAATCGTTCAGGAGGAAAATCGCTTTTTGTAATCGCCTCGTAAGCCATAGCACAACACAGGTCTCCGGCGAGAAGTGCCATTGATTCTGCGAAGTGTTCACGATCTCGATTGCCGAAATTCTTCAGAAGTCCCCGATAATTGCTCTCGAATACTCGATGAACCGTCGGCTTATTTCTGCGTAGATCCGAGCGATCTATGAGATCGTCGTGTATCAGGAAGAATGCATGAAGAAGTTCTATGGCGATTGCGGGTTTGAGAATCCGATCGCTATCCTCGCCACCTCCGGCCCGGTAGCCGATTTCCACAAGGGCAGCGCGTATGCGTTTTCCTCCTCCTGATGCAAACATGCTAACAACACGGGCAATTTCTTGCCCAGACGAATCAAGAGCTCCCAAATTGGCTGTTTTCTCTTTGAGATACGTTTCGAGTGCTGGTTCAAATCGTCCGAGGAAGTGCTTCAGGTAAGTCTTCAATCCACTTTTTGAGTCCACGTGATACTCCTTTTCTTGAGTGATGATGTAATTTGTTCCATGTCCGGAATGACAAAGGACTTTTTGCCTCTCGCAAGATACTACAAAAGTAATAAAACGTCCATTTCCCTGGCTACGGCCTCTATATCGCGAAGCAGAGCGCCGCGCAGCGGCGCTCTGTTTTACCGAGGAATACTTTTTCTGCGCGTCATGTGTTATAGAAGATATATTCATGCAGGCAGTTATTCTCGCAGCCGGAGAAGGGAAACGCATGCGGCCGCTCACCTTGGAACGTCCGAAGCCGCTTATCGAGGTGGCGGGCCGCCCCATCCTCGAACACATTATCGATGCGCTCCCGCGGGAGGTAGACGAGATTATCCTCGTCGTTGGCTATAAAGGCGGCCTCATCAGGGATCATTTCGGCGTGTCTTATAAGGGCCGGCGTATCCGCTATGTACACCAGTGGATGCCGGCGGGGACTGCGCACGCGCTCTCTGTGGCCGAGCCGCTCCTCCGCGAAGGGCGCTTCGTGTTCGTCTGCGGCGACGACCTCCATGGAGCAGAAGCTTTTGAAATAGCGCTTTCACACCCGCTCGCGCTCCTCGCCGCAACGCATCCGGAGCCGTCCTTATTCGGCGTTCTCGAGCTTAACGCAGACCATACGCTCGCGAGCATTGTCGAGAAGCCCGAGATGCCGCCGACGAACCTTATCTCGACCGGCGCTATGGTGCTCGATACGCGCATCTTCGGCTATGAAGCGGCGCGCCACGAAAGCGGCGAGTACTATCTCACGTATCCACTTAACCTCTTTGCCAAGGAGCATCCCCTCATGGTCGTTATGCAGGATTTCTGGGTGCCTATCGGTTATCCAGAGGACATTACGGCGGCGGCGGAAAAGCTCATGCAGTACGGGTCCGCTACGCCCGAGGCGGTTATAGAGTGAGCGATCGGGCGACAAAACCGATTACTAGGATGCCGAAAAAATTAAAAACGAACGAGAGCAGAGCGAAATATTTCACCCGCATTTTAGAAAAGCCGAGGATGGCAATGCCGAGTTCTTCCGGCAAGGGTGAGGCGAGGATGAGTCCTCCCACAAGAAACGTTATCCATCGGAAAAGACGGCGCTTGAACAGCAGGTGGAAGCGCCGCCAGACGCTTCGGTGCGTTACTATCTTCGCGACGTGCTCCGATAAACGGTTTCGGAAAAACCGGAAAATAATGAGGTCTCCCGCTACGCACCCCGCCGCTCCGAAGAGCGCCGTACTGAAGATGCCCTGCAGGAGCGATATCTCTCCGAGAGCCACGATAGCGGGCGCCGTTGTGAATATCGACGTGAAGAACATACCGGCGATAAAAGCGCCGAAGACCTGCATCTCTCCCGCCGACACGAGGAGACTGGAAAGCACACTCGTACGCACCAGGAGTACCGCGACCAGTACGCTGAGCACGATGAGGGCGACATCTTGCAGGATATAATTCCCGTTCCCAGCATGCTTCTTCATTCTCATTATCTATAGTGTAGCGTATGTTAGAGACTATGAGACTGGCGCTTTCTGTCCAGAACCTGGAGAAGACGTATACAAATGGCACGCACGCCTTGAAGGGCGTGTCGCTTGAATCGTGGTGAATCAGGCCGGCTACTACGGCATCCCGCGCGCGGTCGCGCTCCCGCACGCCGAAGGGATACTGAAAGGCATCGGGCTCTATGAGAAGCGCTTTATGAGCAAGGGCTACCCTTGCTCATAGGAATCTTTCATCTGCAACCAATCAAAGATATGCGATGTAACCTCATCTCTCGCAGAAAAGTAATCAGGAAATTTTTTCGGATCAGTGATCGTATGAGAATTATTGAAATATGCGTCATAGCTGCTGTAAGGATATGATTCAACGAATTTCATAGATGTTTTTTTTGAACCCACTTTTTCCTTCCATTGTGAATCATGAAGTTTCAAAGGATTGAGATGGATATATGAATATAAATATTGCAGGTATTGATCATTGTTGGCATGAGTGCTTCTGAAAGGGCCTTGGAAAAGAGACCCGTTCCGTTCATTTTTATTAAAGTACATGGAATATCCAATTTGAAGCTTGAGCATAAATGTTGAAATGCCGTTTTCGATCAACGGTGTCGCTAGAATATGAAAATGATTCTGCATGAGACAGAAAGCACCAATAGCTACCAATGGTTCATCACGGTCCAAATTGAAGACATCCGCGTACTTGGTTATTCGAAGTACATTACCGATGCGAGTGTCTTGCGTGCTGTTGGCCAGATACAGAAGCATCAGAAATCTTCCTCTCCATTTCTCAATTATAGCATTGAGCAAGGGTAGCCCTTGCTCAAAACCCTTCTTGCTCAACATGCTCAACTTTATGGTATGTTAAATGGAACGGCAACGCCGCTTTTTTATTTATGGAAATTAGAAATATTGCGATTATTGCGCACGTGGACCATGGGAAGACCGCGCTCACAGATGCCATTCTGAAGCAGACGGGAGCAGTCGCAGAGGGCACCACGATGGACACGAACGCGCTCGAGCGGGAGCGCGGCATCACTATTTACTCCAAGAATGCGGCGGTGGAATATAAGGGTACGAAGATCAACATCGTGGACACGCCCGGGCACGCAGACTTCGGCTCTGAAGTTGAGCGCGTGCTGCGCTCTATTGACTCAGTGCTTCTCGTCGTGGATGCGCAAGAAGGGCCGATGCCGCAGACGCGGTTCGTCTTGAAGAAATCACTTGAACTCGGCCTCAAGCCGATCGTCGTTTTGAATAAAATTGATAAGCCCGCGGCCGACCCGACCCGCTCACACGATCAGGTGTTGGAACTTTTTATGGAACTTGACGCCACCGACGAGCAATGTGATTTTCCGGTCGTGTACGCGATCGGGCGCGATGGCCGTGCGGCCCTTCGCCCCGATGAGCTTTTGGTGGACGCTGAAAAGGATCTCACGCCGCTTCTCGATACTATCCTCGAGAAAGTGCCAGCCGCGAACCGAATTGACCGACACGACGTGTTAATCAATTCGGCTGGTACAACGCTCATGGCACAGCCGTTTAATTTGGCGTATGACAATTTCATGGGTCGTTTAGCTATCGTACGCATTTATTCCGGCAGTCTGCGCCCGAATCAGCAGGTGTTCATCAAGAAGTCGGACGGCCTGACCGGCCAGGCCACAACGCGTACCGGCCGTACGACCAACGTCTTTACCTTCAAGGGGCTCGAGCGTGTGGAGACGGCAGAAGCTTCGGCAGGGGACATCGCACTCATTGCCGGACTACCGGATATTTATATCGGCGAGACAATTACCACCGACGAGAGCGCGGCGCCCTTGCCGGCGATCGCAGTGGACGAACCGACCATCGCGCTCAACTTCCTCGTCAATAATTCTCCATTTGCGGGGCGGGAAGGGAAGTTCGTGACCTCACGTCAGATACGCGACCGCCTCGCGAAGGAGCTTGAAGTGAATGTCGGGCTCAAGGTTGATTTCAGTAGCGCAGAATCTTTTCTCGTATCCGGCCGCGGAGAGCTCCATATCGCCGTGCTTATTGAAAATATGCGCCGCGAAGGATATGAACTGCAGGTATCGCAACCCCACGTCATCACGCACGAAGAGAATGGAAAGAAATTTGAGCCGTTTGAGGAAGTCATCATAGATACTCCGTCCGAGTTCCAGGGCGCCATCATCGAGAAATTGGGCCAGCGAGGATTTATTCTTTCCGACATCCGTCCAGTCTCCAGTGTCCAGTCTCCGGCTTCCAGCGTGCGCCTCACTCTGCTCGGCCCCACGCGTGGCCTCTTGGGCTATAAGAATATGTTCATCATCGATACGAAAGGCGAGGGGATCCTCTCCTCGCGCTTTGTCGGCTTCAAGCTGTATGCAGGCGAGATAAAGAAGCGGCAGGTCGGTTCGATGATCTCGATGGCGACCGGCAAGTCGCTCGGCTATGCGCTCTGGTATCTGCAGGACCGTGGACAGCTCTACATCAAGCCCGCGACAGAAGTGTATGAGGGTATGGTCATCGGCAACACTGCGAAGGGCGAGGAGATGATGGTGAATCCGACGAAAGGTAAGAACCAGTCGAATGTGCGCGCCTCGGGTACTGATGAAGCAATTGTGCTCGTTCCGGCATTTGAACTCTCTATCGAGCGCGGTTTGGAAATAATGTCGGATGATGAGTACTTGGAAATCACGCCGAAGTCGGTTCGTCTGTGCAAACAATTTTTGACCGAGAACGATCGCGCCAAAGCTCGCCGCTAGCGGCTGACAAAGGGATTACCCTTGATATAGAAACGCCAGGGGAGCTCGGTGCCACTTGTAATGCCGACTCGGGGCGACGTAGCGATTCTTGTTTTGGGAATTTCAGGAGCATCATAGATCGCGAAGCCCGACACACTTCGCCCAGTGTGACGGGCGAAGCCGTCTGTGACAGGGCTTTTGTTCTGTGCGCCTGTAATGCCGAACGCCTGGCAGAACTTCGCCGGGCCGGAGCAGAGCGCACGGATATTGTCGGTCTTGCGGCGATGCTTCATCGTCCCGAGTCCGCCCTTGGGCTCTACCGCGCGGATAAGCACCGCGCCGATGCCGCCCTTATCAGACGTCACGTTCGCGCACCAGTGCATACCGTAGGTGAAATAGACATACCAGTGACCCCAGCTGTCGCGCATCGGCGCGCTCCTCTTCGTCACGCGGTAGGCGTGCGAGGCCGGGTCGGTGCCGTACGCTTCGGTCTCGACGATGATGCCGACACAGGAGCCCTTCTTCACGACTTTTCCCAGCAGCCTCGGCGCGAGCGTAAGCGCACTCTTAGCAAACCAACTCTGGGGCAGAGGGTTCATCGAACTAAGCATACTGGAATTTAAAACCCGCGCATTGCTGGAAGCAATGCGCGGGACCTGTGCGAGTTAGTGCAAAAGCAACTCCCCGTCCGTTATATCGGCTGTGAACATGCCGGTCCGAACCTTCAGCAGGTCCTCCGGCAAGCCAGTCTTTTGGGCGTCGTAGACGATATGAGGGAAGAGAACATCAGCCGTACAATCGAAAAAATCGAGGTCAAAGAGCTTACACGCCTTAGCTATGAACGTAGCGAATATTTCACCACTATACGATTCTCTGGCGAGAGCGTCGGCGACTTGTTGCGGCCGCATCTCTACTCGAAACGCGACATGCTCCTTGCCCTCGACTTGAGAATGTATAACGACAACCACTTCTGTCGTTAGCTTCTTATCCATGGCCCCTTCCGATTCAGGTTGTTCTGCACATAAGTCTAGCACGTTTGGAAGCGGCTCTGTGGAATCTATCGATAACTGGTCGGTCAACAATTCGAATATCCGACCTCACTCGTAAAACGGGCAAAGAAAANCCCGCCGCGCTTGCGTGCGGCGGGGCCCTTTCGGTTGTGGCTGTTCGCAGACATTGTTCTCATGATTTCTGTCATTTCCTCTGCCATTTTTCCCACGTGAAAGATTCACAGAACAGAGTCGCCGCCACCGGAAATTCTTCAGTGAACGGATAATTTCTCTGCCTTTCTTGCCACTCTTTTTGAATCAAATCTTCTGACGTTGTCTTTGCTTCTTCCGGTGTTGACGCGTCGAACTGATGAAGGGTCTCTTGTTTATTTCTAAAAATCAAGATGCATTTCATTTCGGCACCCCTTAAGAGAAGCATGTAATTTTCTTCGGATCATTCGGCTAATTACAGGGCTACCCTACCTACAATCGTCCCTAAAGTCAAAGCGAGCGAACAGCCGCCCGAGGGGCGGCTGTTGCGAAATTATCGAATTTAGAACTACTACAAGTAACGATAAATATATATTGACAAACGATAAGTCCTAAATTAGGATGAGGGCATTAGAATTTAATAAGAATCCTTATGAAGAAAAGCTCAATATTATTCTTGCAGGTAGTTATTGTTGCTCTGATCATCGGCGTTCTTGTTGCTCTGCTTTGGGAGCCCCACCTCGAGGGCAGGAACGTGAATGCCACACTCTTTGAGATCTACTTCAAAGACCCCTTTTTGGCCTATGTGTATTTAGGATCAATCCCATTTTTTGTGGGACTTTATCAGGCATTTAAGGTGTTGGGATATATTGGACAAAATAAAACATTTTCGCAAGAGACCGTGAAAGCTTTGCGGATTATAAAATATTGCGCGCTAATCACTGCGGGTGCAATCGTCGCGGCAGATGCCTTCCTCATGATAGCCGCACGTAGCACGGGGGAGGACGCCGCAGGTGCCGTTGCACTAGGCATCGTCGCCACTTTCACATCTATCATCATCGCCACTGCAGCAGCCGTATTTGAAAAAACTTTACAAAGTGCCGTCGATATAAAGTCCGAGAACGACTTAACCGTATAACCAAACCAGCATGGCAATCATCATTACCATCGACGTCATGTTAGCGAAGCAGAAAATGAGCGTCACCGAACTCGCTGAGAAAGTCGGCATCACGATGGCCAACGTCTCTATACTGAAAAACGGAAAGGCAAAGGCAATTCGCTTTGGAACGCTGGAGGCGATTTGCAAAGCTCTCGAGTGTCAACCCGGAGATATATTGGAGTACAAGAAGCCCTAATATGGAAGAAGTTAGAGCTTCGAAGGACACTGCTTCGCCATAAACAAATAACCACCCGATATCGAGTGGCTACTTGTTGCTAAAGAGAGTGCTTGCACTGCGTAGCTTTAGCGAAGCAGTGGAGGTGGCGGAAATCGAATCCGCGTCCGAATCCGGCTCTGAAAGCGTTTCTACGACGCATAGTCCCGATTAAGGTTTAGGGGAGGGCGTAAGAAATCAGAACGAAATCGCTCCTCTCCGATCCCGCAGGTTCGAGCGGCCGGCTGGGAGACCGGAGCTCTAGCTCACAGGATATTCCGCCCGCTCTCGCGCTGTGAGCGCCGGTGGAGAGCAGACGTCGCGCTAGGCGATGGTAGCGGGGTTAGCCGCGAGCCGTCGCGTAGGCGAACGCGATATCGCCGACCTTACCGAAGTAAGGCGACTTCTTCGCGCTTGCAACAGAAGTGTTGGCAAGTTTGGTGCTCGAGCGGATTAAGGTGGCTCTCGAGCATGCACCGCGTCGCACGTTTTTCAAAGGACAGACCGTCAAAGCCAGTCACCCCCCGTAAGATAATACGTTGCAGAACCTACAATCTTACGGCGACTGATCGAATTAACGATTTTTCAACACACGTGAAGCTTCACGGAGCGCATCGCGCTTCTTCAGATCTTCGCGGCGGTCCCGCTTGCCCTTGCCGCGGACGATCGCGATGCGCGCCTTCACAAATCTCTTATTAGTATACACCTCAAGAGGGACGACTGTCAAGCCTTTCTTCGATTCAGCGTCGGCGAGAAGCGAGATCTCTTTTTTAGTGAGCAGGAGCCGCCGCGCGCGCTCGGGATCGTAGCCCTTCGGCGTGTTCGCCGCCTGATACGGCGGAATCGTCATGCCGACGATGAACGCCTCGCCGCCACGCACCACCACACGCGCGCCGTCCAAGGAGCCGAGCTTATTCCGGAGCGCCTTCACTTCCGGACCCAAGAGTTCAAGCCCCGCCGCGAAGCTCTCAAGCGGGGCATATTTCAAAAGCGCTTTCTTGTATTCAACGAGGGTCATACTGGCAAGTATAGCGAAAAAATAGAAAAATAAGGCGTTTATTGTATACTATCCGCATGGCAGTTACTGCACCGAAAAAACCTAAGGGCAAGTCCGCCGGAGGCGGGAAGCCGTCGCGGCGGGGCTGGCGCGCGCTCTTTGGCGGTCCCTCCTTCTTCGGCAATCTCGTCACGACGATCCTCATATTCCTGCTCCTCATGAGCGGGTACTCGCTTGTCGCTGACCTCTTCAAGCCGGTAAGCGACGTGCCGCTCTCGGTCGTAGCTGCCGATGTCGCCGCGGGGAAGATACGCTCAATCACGGTGAACGGCGATTCGCTCGAGCTCGTGTACGTTGACGAGTCCACGAAGGAGTCGCGTAAAGACCCTTCCGCCGGCCTCCCTGAGACCTTGGCAACCTACGGCGTCACGCCGGCCGAACTCGCCAAAGTCACGATCACGATACAAGGGCAGTCGGGATTCCAGTTCTGGTTCCTCACGCTCGTGCCGATCCTCCTCCCGCTCCTTTTCATTCTCTTCCTCTTCTGGTTCCTCTCGCGCCAGGTCAAGGGGGCGGGGATGCAGGCCTTCACCTTCGGGCAGTCGAAAGCGCGCGTTATCGACCCCGCTGATGCGACTCAGCGCGTGACCTTCGCAGACATCGCGGGCGCGCGCGAGGCGAAGGAGGAGCTTCTCGAGATTGTCGACTTCCTCAAGAGCCCGAAGAAATTCCTCGATATCGGCGCGCGCATCCCGAAGGGCATCATCCTGATGGGCGCGCCCGGCACTGGCAAGACGCTTCTCGCGCGCGCGGTCGCCGGCGAAGCGGCCGTACCTTTCTTCTCGATCTCCGGCTCCGAGTTTGTGGAGATGTTTGTAGGTGTGGGTGCGTCGCGGGTTCGGGACCTCTTCCAGATGGCGAAGAAGGCGGCGCCCGCGATCATCTTCGTCGACGAGATCGATGCGGTCGGGCGTGTGCGTGGCGCAGGCGTGGGCGGCGGCAACGACGAGCGCGAACAGACCCTGAATCAAATCCTGGTCGAGATGGACGGCTTCGAGCCGACCGAGAAGGTCGTGGTGATGGCGGCGACGAACCGCCCGGACGTGCTCGACCCCGCCCTGCTTCGTCCCGGGCGCTTCGACCGACGCGTGACCATCGACCTGCCGGACCGCCGCGACCGCGAAGAGATACTTAAGATACACGCGCGCGAGAAGCCGCTTGGCCCCGACGTCGCGCTCCCGGTTATCGCCGAACGCACCCCCGGCTTCTCAGGCGCGGAGCTTTATTCGCTTATGAACGAAGGGGCGATTCTCGCCGCGCGCGAGAATCGCAAAGAAGTGACACAATACGATCTGATACGGTCGATCGAAAAAGTGATGCTCGGTCCGGAGCGCAAGTCCCATCTGCTCACGAAGAAAGAGAAGGAGCTCACGGCGTACCACGAAGCGGGCCACGCGCTCGTCTCGTCGGTCCTGCCGAACGCCGATCCAGTGCACAAGATCTCCGTCATCAGCCGCGGCCGCGCGGCCGGCTATACGCTGAAGCTCCCGTTCGAGGATAAAAAGATGCAGTCGCGCAAGCAGTTTCTCGACGACATCGCGGCGACGCTGGGCGGATACGCTGCCGAGGAGCTCTTGTTCGACGATGTGACGACAGGGCCCTCAAACGATCTCGCCGTCATCACGGCGCTCGCGCGCGATATGGTCGCGCGCTACGGGATGAGCGAGAAGTTGGGACCGATCGCGTTCGGCGAACGGGCGCTCGGGAACGAGCCGTATTCAGAGAACGT
>C687J35174_10009147_pt1 | contig 12471 bp, 11 predicted proteins | sample RifCSPhighO2_01_FD_35174 | JGI IMG/M metagenome (IMG submission 35174) | reverse complement strand
TCAAGAGAATTTAGGCAAATGGAAGTTGAGTATTTTGTTCATCCAAATAATTGGAAAGACGCCTTTGAAGAGTGGAGACAGGCAATACATAGATGGTGCGAAACTGTTGGTATACAAAAATCCCACATACATGAATTAGAGGTCGCAGATGAAGATAGGGCTCACTACTCAAAACGAACGATTGATTTTGAATTTGATTATCCGTTCGGCAGAAAAGAATTATATGGACTAGCTTACAGGACAGATTTTGATTTGAAGGCGCACTCTGCTGGTTCGGGAGTGGATTTATTCTATTTTGATGAAGAAAAGAAAGAAAAATTTATACCGCACGTGATTGAACCGTCTTTGGGCGTAGACAGGACCATACTCGCTATTTTGTCAGATGCTTACACAGAAGATGAAATGAATGAAGAGACAAGGGTTTATCTAAAACTAAAACCAGCGATTGCTCCAGTTAAAGTTGCAGTCTTTCCGCTGTTGAAAAACAAGCCGGAGTTGGTGAAAAAGGCGAGAGAAATTTTTACCATGCTCAAAAAAGAGTTTGGTGCGGTAGAGTTTGACGACAATGGCAATATTGGCAAGCGATACAGAAGGCAAGATGAAATCGGCACGCCGTTTTGTGTAACGGTAGACTTTGATACTTTGGAAAAGGATCAAACCGTAACTGTGCGAGACAGAGACACGGGCAAACAAGAGAGAGTTTCCGAAAAAGATCTAATCTCTCATCTGAAAGAAAAAATTTTTTAGTTCCCAACATTTTTATTTCCATTTCTACTCATATGTTATAATTGAAATAAATGCGTGCTCCAACCGAAAAAATAATCCAGATAGGCGTCGGAACTATTCTAAAGGCGATTTTGGTTGTTACTCTTTTTGCCTTGGCTTTCTACTTGAGAGATATTCTATTGGTTGTGCTGTTGGCCATAATCATCGCTTCCGCAGTGGAGCCGGGCACTCAATGGTTTTCTCGGCGCGGTGTCCCAAGGATACTTTCAGTTCTACTTCTTTATTTTTCAGCGGTCATGGTCTTGATCGTCATGTTTTATTTTCTGTTTCTTCCTTTACTCAACCAGTCTGCGGGGTTTCTCTCGACCCTTCCAGGATATTTAGGGGAGTTGCAGATCTGGAACCCTCTTCAAGACAGCAAGCTATTGGGGGGCAACATTGATGTCTCCGGGTTTTCCAAAAACTTTTCCTTGTCTCAAATTGTTGAACAGATAAACACGGCAGTTACCAGTCTCTCAAACGGATTCTTTAGCGCAGCCAGCACGTTTTTTGGAGGCATACTAAGCTTTCTACTCGTTATTGTTTTGTCCTTCTATCTCTCTGTTGAGCCTGACGGGGTAGGCGATTTTTTGAGGATAGTTACTCCCGCAAAAAGAGAGAAGTACGTGTTGGATCTCTGGAAAAGATCTCAGCAAAAAATAGGTCTTTGGATGCAGGGTCAGATCGTCCTCGCATTGATTGTTGCCATGCTTGTGTTTTTGGGCCTTACTTTGCTTCGGGTTGAAAATGCTCTGCTTCTTGCGGTGATAGCCGGAATATTTGAAATTATCCCGCTTTTCGGGCCGATACTTGCCGCGATCCCCGCCGTTACTTTGGCTTTGGTGACCGATGGTATGACAAGCGCGCTCCTTGTTATCGGCCTCTACGTAATTATCCAACAGTTTGAAAACCAATTGATTTACCCGCTTGTCGTGAGGAAGATAGTCGGCGTGCCGCCCTTGGTCTCCATCTTGGCTCTTATCATAGGTGGCAAACTTGCCGGTTTTGTGGGAATTTTGATTTCCGTTCCGCTTGCGACTATGATCATGGAATATCTCTCTGATCTTGAAAAAGACAAGAGCGCCGCGCGCGCTCTTGCCGACAAAGAGTCTTCCTTGTAGTCTTAAGCAATGGAAGAAAAGAAAACTTTTTATATAACTACAACAATACCTTATGTAAATGCGGACCCACACGTTGGCTTTGCTTTGGAAATTTTGCAAGCAGACTGCCTTGCAAGATACCAGAGGCTCATCGGTGCTGAAGTTTTTTTTAGCACTGGTACCGATGAACACGGACAAAAGATACTCGAAACTGCTAAAAAAGCCGGAAGGGATGTCAAAGAGTATGTAGGTCATTATGCGGAAGAATTTAGAAAATTGAAATCGGTTCTAAATCTTTCCAATGACAACTTTATACGCACCTCAAGCGAAGAGCATCGGCTCGCGGCAGAGGAAATGTGGAAGAGGTGCGAAGAGGCAGGAGACATTTACAAAAAATCTTATGAAGGTCTTTATTGTGTTGGTTGCGAAAGATTTTTAAATGAGAGAGATCTTGAAGACGGACTTTGCCCGATACATAAAAAAGAGCCGGTCTTGCTAAAAGAAGAAAATTACTTCTTTCGATTTTCCAAATATCAAGACAAAATTCTCGAATATCTTTCGTTGCCAAAGTCAGTTTTCCCGGATTGGAGACGAGAAGAAGCAATAAATTTTGTTAAAGAAGGTTTGGAAGATTTCAGCATTTCACGTGAGAAAGAAAGACTCGGGTGGGGCATACCAGTACCCGGAGACGATAGCCAGGTAATGTATGTTTGGTTTGACGCCCTTACCAACTATATCTCGACACTTGGCTGGCCAAAAGAGAAAGGTTCCAATTTTGAAAAATTTTGGACAAACGGATTTGCAATGCAGATGGCCGGCAAGGATCAAGTCAGATTCCAGTCTCTTATGTGGCAAGCAATGCTTATTTCGGCTGGAGTAAAAAATACCGACACCGTTTTTTATCATGGTTTTATAAACAGCGGGGGACAGAAAATGAGCAAATCTTTGGGGAATGTGATAAGTCCGATAGATTTAGTAAACGAATATGGCACTGACGCAGTGAGGTATTACTTACTCCGTCACATCCACCCAGTCGAAGACAGCGATATGACACTCGATAAATTTAAAGAAGCCTACAATGCAAATCTTGCAAACGGGCTGGGGAATTTGGTTTCTAGAATTCTTACTCTTTCTCAAAAATATTTGGAAAAGTGTCCGGAAATTCCAGAAAAATCTGACTTCACAGAATATTTTAACTTTTTTGAAAGTTTTGAAATCAACAAGGCGGCGGATTATATTTGGAATGAAATAAGCGAGTTGGACAAATACATACAAGCAACAGAGCCGTTCAAAATAATTAAAACCGATGAAGCTAAGGGCAAAGAACTAATTTCTGAAATGGTCCTGCGTTTGTACAGAATTGCTCGGATGTTAAATCCAATAATGCCACAAACGAATACTTTGATTAAAAAGCTGATCAAAGAAAACAAAGCTCCAGAAAAGCCGCTGTTTGCGAGGAAGGACTAATCTTCCCCCTCTCGCCTTACTCGACCTTCTTTACTTTAAAGAAGGGGTGACTAATATTCGGGTTCCGTGGTTTTGTTCCCCCTTTAAGATAAAGGGGGTTAGGGGGATTATGATAAAATGGGCCAATGAAATACATCGATATACATTGTCATTTGGATTTTCCGGACTATGGCGAGGAATTGCCACAGATCTTAGAAAGAATGAAAGAAAATGAAGTTGGTGCNATAACCATTGGCACTGATTTTCAAAGTTCAAAAAGAGCGGTTGAAATTGCAAACCAAAATGAAAATATCTGGGCATGCATAGGCGTGCACCCGGCCCCCTCTCCTTTAGAAGGAGAGGGGTGGGGTGAGGTAGAGAAAGAATTTGAAAAACTGGCTTCAAACCCAAAGGTTGTTGCCATAGGCGAGTGCGGATTGGATTTTTTCAGAACCAAACCGGAGGATTTAGAGATGGAAAAAGAAAGACAAACACAACTCTTCGAAACTCAAATTAAATTTGCTTTAAAATATGACAAACCTCTCATGCTTCACTGTAGAAATGCATATGATGAAGTTTTAGATATTTTAAAAAGTTACAAAAGGGAGGCTGGCGATAAATTAAGAGGTAACGTTCATTTTTTTGCCGGTACAGTAGAGCAGGCCAGAAAATTTTTTGACTTAGGATTTACTATTTCTTTTACTGGAGTCATAACTTTTACCAGAGACTACGACGAAGTTATCAAATTTGCGCCAAAGGGTAAGATAATGTCCGAGACTGACGCGCCATTTGTAGCGCCAGAGCCACACAGAGGGAAAAGAAACGAGCCTATCTACGTAATCGAAGTGGTTAAAAAAATGGCCAAAATCCGCGGGGTTTCGGAAGACGATATGAGAAAGATGCTTTTAGAAACAGCAGAAAAGACTTTCGCGATTTCATTGCAAAATTAACCTTGTGTGGTAGTATTGGCTTACCAAGTCAGGGGCGCAATTTATTATAACAAGCGTCCTTACCCCGAGTTTATCGAAGGGCCCGCTTGGGTTATTTATGCCAGAAGAAAAAGAATTAGGAAATATAAAAGATCGGGGTGAGAACCAGATTTACGAAATTGGCTACCATCTTGTCCCGAGTGTATCTGAAGAAAGNGTTCCGGGAGAAGCGTCAGTTATCCACGGGATTATTACTGATTTGGGCGGAAATATTATTTCAGAGGGGATNCCGGCGATCAAGCAACTTTCCTTTGTGATGGAAAAAAAACTCGAAAATAAAACTTTGAAATTCAACAAAGCTTATTTTGGTTGGATCAAGCTAGAGATTGATTCATCGCTCATATCTGAAGTTAGCGAAAAGATAAAAAACATGCCCAATGTCCTCCGCTTTATTGTGGTAAAAACAGTCAGAGAAAATACTATGCATGTTCCTAAAATTCCAACGTTTAAAAAAGATGGTGGTAAAGATGTGGTAGACACTGGCGATGTTTCTGAAAAAACTCCTGTTTCCGAAGAAGAGATCGACAAAAGCATCGATGAGCTTGTTTTAAGTTAATTCTTAATTTTGAGATTTAAATTTTAAATTAATAAATATGTATATAAACAAAGCTATAATCTACGGAAATTTGACTCGGGATCCGGAACTAAAATCTCTGCCTTCTGGCGCTCAAGTATGCGAGTTTGGGGTCGCTACCAACAGGGTATGGAAAGATAAAAATGGAGTACGCCAAGAGTCTGTCGATTACCACAATGTCGTTGTTTTCGGCAGGCAAGCAGAACTTATAAAGCAGTATCTACACAAGGGAAGCGGTGTATTTCTAGAGGGCAGGATTCAAACTAGAAGTTGGGATGCTCAAGACGGCACCAAAAAATATAGGACTGAAATCGTGGCCGACAGGATCCAGTTTGGCCCCAAAGGAGGCCAGAGCTCCTATTCTCCGGGTGGTCAATCAGAATCCAAACCTGCCACTGAAGATAAAGCTCCTGCCATTGAATATCCTGAAGAAGAGATAAACGCCGAAGATATACCTTTCTAATTCGCAACAATTCGTTAATTTATTCGTTACTTCGTAAATAAAATGTCTAAACAAAATTGTTACTTCAAGCAAAATGGAATCAAACACGTAGATTATAAAGACACAGAGCTTCTAAAAAGGTTTCTAAATCCGCACGCCCGCATTCTCTCAAAGAAGAAGACTGGTGTTTCGAGCGAATACCAACGAAANCTCGCCCTTGCTGTCAAGCGCGCTCGCTACATGGGGCTCCTGCCTTACGTGAGTAGGTAGTTCTTTACTCGCTCTTTATCNTTCGGTCTGCTGACCTCGGGATCTCGCTCGTCTACACTCGCTCAACATACTCTCCGGTGTCGGTGTTGATGCGGATANTGTCACCTTCGTTTACAAAGAGGGGAGTATTGACGCTGGCTCCAGTCTCAACTTTTACCACCTTGTTGCCACCTTGAGCTGTATTGCCTTTCATGGAGGGTGGGGCCTCCACCACTTTAAGCTCCATCTTTATAGGAAGCTTCACGCCGATAATTTTGTCATTAAATAAAATTGCTTTGACGATAGTGTTTACTTTTAGGAATTTTGCGCCTGACCCGATCTGTTCTACTGCGAGAGAAAAACGTTTGGACTTGTCGCTTACCTCATGGAACCAATACTCGCCCTTGCTTTCATAAATAAAATTTATCTCTTTAGCTTCAAGGTCAGCTTCCTCGGCCTTGTCGGATACATGAAAAGAATATTCTGTTACTCGCCCCGTGATTAGGTTTTTGAGTTTGGTCGCATTGACCGGCTTTCTCTGTTGTTTCCTGAAAACGTGCGCGCTCAAAACTTCCCAAGGTTCGTCCTGGAAAATAATAAACTTGCCGACTGTGATTTCGTTGTATTCAAGCATAAGGCCGGAGTCTAACATTTACAACTCTTTGAGTCTAGCCCTAATTTCCTTTAAGATTTCTCCTGCTATCTTTTTATCTTCTTTGAGCATTTGGCGAGATGCGTCGTAACCTCGTCCCAAAGCAGTTTCCCCGTACTTATAAGACGAGCCCGATTTTTGGATCAATCCCATTTTTTCTCCTAGGGCGAGCATTTCTCCCTCGCGAGAAATACCTTCGTTGTACATAAGATCAAATTCTGTCTGTTTGAACGGGGGAGCGACTTTGTTTTTGACAACCTTTACTCTCACTCTGCCTCCCATAACTTCTTCACCCTTTTTGATTTGAGCGATTCTACGGATGTCTAGGCGCACGCTTGTATAAAACTTAAGAGCTTTGCCACCCGGAGTGGTTTCTGGGTTACCAAACATGACCCCGATCTGCATTCTTATTTGGTTGATGAAAATCACAATGGTCTTGCTTTTCGCAACGATGGCGGTGAGTTTGCGCAAGGCCTGGCTCATTAGGCGCGCTTGCTTGCCTACATGGTGCGCGCCCATTTCACCCTCGATTTCGTCTTTTGGGGTGAGAGCGGCGACGGAGTCGATGACCACTACGTCAATTTTACTCAAGCGCACCAAAGACTCAACTATTTCTAAAGCCTGCTCTCCGGTATCCGGCTGGGAAATTAAAAGCTCGTCTATTTGCACGCCGATTCTCTTGGCGTACTCCGGGTCGAGCGCGTGCTCNGCGTCGATGAATGCGCATATACCGCCTTGCTTTTGTGCTTCAGCGACTACATGCAGGGCGAGTGTTGTTTTGCCACTTGACTCTGGGCCAAATATCTCAATGATCCTGCCTCTCGGCATCCCTCCTACTCCGAGCGCCGCGTCAAGCCCCAATGATCCTGTGGGTATAACGCCTACGTCGACCCTAGGAGCTTCACCCAAGGTCATGATGCTGTCATCTCCGAATTTGGTCTTTATTTCTCTTATAGCGTCCTGTACTCGAGATCCGCCCTTTGTTTCTTTTTCTACTTCCGTTTTTTTGTTACCTTTTTCTTTTTTTACCATGGCCTATGTGTTATCCAAACTTTCCCCGTCGTTTGATGGTTTATAATAAATCTGCCTACTTTTCAGGGTTTTTTTACCAAATCTATCTCTGGCCTCTATGTTTATTATATTAAACCCTTCAGAAAGGAGCAATTTTTCCTCAAAAAAACCTTCGGTGTCAATTGATATTTGTCTGTCATTTAGTTTCAACATGGTCACGTTCAGAGCTCTGCCTTTGACGGCAAAAATGTTTTTGCTTGTCTCAAGCTCTTCTGTTGTCGGGTTAAATATCTCTATAGATGGTCCCGTTATGAGGTGTTTTGCGTTGAATATGGCGTATCCGATTAGTAGGACTATCGAAGTGATCGCCAAAAAGCGTTTTAAGTTAAAGCCACTATCGTTTAAGTTTTCAAACCAACTCATCAGAATTTTCGTTTTCTGGCTCTATNTCGCCTTCAGGTCTTATCAAAACCTCCCTAGGTTTAGCTCCTTCCCCTGGTCCTATGACACCTTTTTCTTCCAATATATCCATCAACCTGGCCGCTCTTGCATACCCGATCCGCAATTTTCTTTGTAGGTAGGAAGTCGATGCTTTACCAGCGTTTACCACCACTTCTCTAGCATCTTCGTACAGGTCATCTTCCGCGTCTTCACTGTCAGACGTTGATTCAAAAATCGAATTTTTGGACTGCTCGGCTTCAAAACTTATGTCGCCAGGGAGTTCTTCCGAGGAATTTTTTACCAGATATTCGACCACTTTCTTTACTTCGGTTTCCGATATATATGGAGACTGGAGTCTGATAGATTTGGACATTTCCCCAGAGAGATAGAGCATGTCGCCGGCACCCATCAACTTCTCCGCTCCCGTGGTGTCTAGGATTGTTCGAGAGTCAAATTGAGATGCTACCTGGAGAGCTATTCTGGCTGGGATATTGGCCTTGATAAGCCCTGTTATAACATTGACAGAGGGTCTTTGGGTTGAAAGTATAAGGTGTATGCCAACCGCTCTGCTCATCTGCGCAAGACGCACTATGGCGGCCTCCAACTCTCTGGGGTAAGCTTGCATTATGTCGGCAAGCTCGTCTATTATCACCACTATATAAGGCATAGTATCGAAAGATTCTCCTTCTGTTGGCGTTCTAGATTTTTTAATTTTTTCAAGTTGTGGAGCCACTATGTTTTTGTGATATGACTCTATGTCTCTTGATTTGTGCTGTTCCAGCACGTTATACCGCCTATCCATCTCTTTGGCTGCCCATTTCAAAGACAAAATCGCTTTTTTTGCATCTGTGATTACGGGGGTCAAAAGGTGTGGGATTTTGTTGTATTGCGTCAACTCTACTCTCTTGGGATCTATCATTATAAACTTCAAATTTTCCGTAGAGTTTCTGAATAGCAAGGAATTGATTATCGCGTGTATTGTGACTGACTTTCCACTGCCTGTGGTTCCGGCTATCAAGAGGTGGGGCATTTTTGCCAAGTTTGAAAATATCGCATTTCCGGAAATGCTCTTGCCAAGCGCCATCATGAGAGGTTTTTCCGAACTGGTGTATTCACTTTGAGACAAGAGAGACGCCAGCCCAACCGTCGTTTTTACTACGTTTGGTATCTCAATACCAACCAAAGATTTTCCTGGTATAGGGGCCTCTATTCTGACTGGGTGAGCCGCAAGGGCAAGTTCTAGGTTATTCTGTAGACCAAGTATTTTTGAAAGCTTAACTCCTTCTGCTGGTTTTAGCGCGTATCTTGTAACCGAAGGACCTATCGATATTTCGTCCATTTCAACAATTATTCCAAAATTTTGCAGAGTTCTTTTTATGATGTTGGCGTTTGCTTTTATGTCTCCAACCTCCGGCTTGCCCCTATCTTTTTCAAGAAGGGAAAGGGGTGGGGGAGTAAATGGTTTCAGCAATAGGGTGTTTTTGAAAATGCCAAAATCTCCCTCCTCTGTGGTTGTAGTTTTTTTGGGGATAACAGTTGGAGTCATTCTATCTTTTGAGAGCTCGATTGGTTCTCCGTTGCTTAGTATCCTCGCTTCCTTTTTTGTATCTATGTCGGGCTGGTCGGATTCTTCTTTTTTCTTTCTAAACAACCCAATTACATAAGAAAGTCTGATGGAGGTATCAAACATCACCAGTATGCTTATGACAATGAAGGCGCACAAAATAACAGAAGCCGCGTATTCCTCAAAGAGTTTAACAAGTGGCTGATGCAAAAAATTTCCAACCCACCCGCCTCTGCCCGGGAAAGTGAGGTCAAGGAAGGCCAAAGAAGAAAAGAAAAACAAAAGCGTGCCAACGGTCCTTGCTGTGTCGAAAGAATGTTTTATTGATCTGGCAAATGAAACTGACAACATAAGAAATACGAGCGGTATGAGGAAATATCCAAAACCAAAAAGGATTTTCAATGCTCTAAACACCGCATCTCCAACACTTCCTGCGGCGCCCACTGATGCAAGCATGGAAAGGATGAATACTGCAAAAAATGAGATGGCAAAAATCCACCCGACCGTTTCTTCTTTTAAAACAGGAGACTTTAAAGGAGAATCTTTCTTTTCTTTTTTTCTGCCCATAACGTTATAAATAATAACACAGACTCCTGATTAATTTTCAAAAGCATGGATTGAGAGTTGACTGCACCTAAAAGACATAATAGGATTGAACTTGAAGGACATAAAAAGACAAAACTAGTGCTATTGACAATATAAATAAGTCAGTATATTATATAAGAGACAATGTCTAAGTCAATCAGACAAAATAAAAGTCATAAATCGATTTAAGTGGGTATCTTTATGAATCAAATTGCCTTAAAAAACATAGATTTTAACGATATATATAATAGGTCAAATAGATTGGCGACAGCCGTCTTTGCTGTATCCAACTTAATGGACAAAGACGAAGACTTTAAAAGTAAGATCAAAAATTTGTCCTTAGAGATAGTATACCTATCAGTTAATTTAAAGGACATAAATTTTGTAGATGGAAGCGAGGTCTTTTCCGAAATCGAAAAAAAATCACTCTTACTCATGTCTCTGTTGAACATCGCCTCGATTAGCGGGCTGATATCTTCTATGAATGGAGATGTTTTAAGAGAAGAATTTAAATCTTTTGTATCCGATATAAAAACATTTGCGGATAAGTTTGAAGACAAGAAATATGGCTCGATCAAAAACGTTTTTAACCAACGAGAATATTTGACTGATGCGGTTTTGGACAACCAAAAAGATATTGAATCCGTAAAAACGGTCGAGCGAGCTCTAAATATTGGGCAAAATATTCACGGTAATTTTGCTAGTGATGGGGTTGCCAATAACCAATTTGAAGCCAAGAAAGATGGTGTGAACGGTAATGGACATAAAAGAAAAGATTTAAGAAAAAATGCGATTTTGGATTTTATTAAAAGACATAATGAAGTTGGCATAAAAGACATAGTGCCAAATGTCGTTGGTTGCAGTGAGAAGACTGTTCAAAGGGAGCTTATAAGTCTTATAAATGAAGGTAAGATCAAAAAAAGTGGGGAACGGAGGTGGAGCCGATATTCCGTTGCGCTTTAATATTTTCCTGTTGCGAATTTTGGCATCTTAGTTTGTGTCTTTTGATTAAGATTCTGAAATTTGCCACGGGATTGACTGTGGCGGTAAAACGTGCAATCATGCACTGGTAACCCACTTTTCCACAAGTTCTATTTGAGAGGGCTGTGGTTTAGCGGTAAAATTCGTATTAACTCGGCTGGCTTGTTTCTTGTCGATTAAAGGGACTGCTGGCCTAGTTGAAAGAAAAAATTAGTAATTATTAAATTAATAAGTTTTATCGTCTGGTTAGCTTCATTAAAGAATTAGAATAAACTAATGAAGTTCAGACGAATTCATAAATCATGAAATTGAAATCAAAATTGTTCGCGGGCGCAGTGAGCGTAGCAATGGTTTTGGGCATGGCAGTTCCTGCTTCTGCTCAAACCACTGCAGAGCTTACAGCCCAGATCAATGGCTTGCTTGCAATGATCGCTCAACTCCAAGCACAGCTAGGTGGACAAGCTCCATTAGGATCAGTTCCACAAGGTCCCGCAGTATTATTCAACACCGACCTTACCATAGGTTCAACCGGTTCTGACGTAACCGCTCTTCAACAGTGGTTGGTATCAAAAGGTTATCTTCAGATGCCTGCTGGAGTAGCTTATGGCTACTTCGGTAATCTTACGCAGTCTGCTTTGGCTAAATACCAGGCAGAAGCAGGTATCAGCCCAGCAGTTGGTTACTTTGGCCCTATCACTAGAGCTAGAGTTAACGCTATGGCTTCTACCGGTGGCACCACTACTGGTGGTACAACAGGAGGCACAGTAAACTGCCCAGTAGGTTACGTATGTAATCCAACTGGTGGCACAACTGGTGGTTCAACAGGTATCACCACTCCTGGCGCAGAAGGTACTCTTACAGTTACCACAAACAACTCTGGATTGGTTTCAACCGTATATGAAGGTGACTCAATGGCACCTATCTACGGTATCAATGTTGAAGCAAAAACTTCTGACATTGCTATCCAGAGAGTTAAGGTTAACCTTGGAACAGACAGCAAGATCTATACAAAAGGTTATTCCAGAATGTATGTAACCGTAGATGGCAATGTCCTTGCTTCTGCAGATCTAAACTCCTCTACTGTTGTGAAGGAGTCAAGCACTTACTACATCACTATCACCGGCTTCAATCTTGTTGTTCCAAAGAACACCAAGAAGCAGATCGTTTTGAAAGCTGATGTCATGTCTTCTATAGAATCAACAGATAGGACGACATTGACTTCTATCAATCTTGCTATTCCTGGAAATGGAATCAGAGGTGTTGATGGAGCAGGTATTGACCAATACGGTCCTACTTCTGCTTTGTCAAACCGCTCAACTACTTTCAGCGCAGAATTGGCTGAAACAGCTACATTGAACTTGTCTCTAAACTCTTCTTCTCCTAAGAAGAATGATGTCTTTGCTACAGCTGGCGCAAGTGAAAATGAAGCAGACAAACTCACTCTTATGGTCTTTGATCTTAAGGCTGAAAAGGATGATGTTAAAATTACTGACATCGGAATTGACATTGATAAGACTGGTTCTGGAGCCGCCAACGCTTCAACAACAGTTTACCTCTACGAAGGTTCAACAGAATTGGATAGCGCAAGCTTAGTCACCTCTGGAGCAAGCGGTAGTTTCTTCAACTTTACTGACTTTGACTATGTAGTTCCTAAGGACACTACAAAGACTTT